>Ga0139314_100329_pt1 | contig 12156 bp, 13 predicted proteins | sample In2P11_FD_99376 | JGI IMG/M metagenome (GOLD analysis project Ga0139314, IMG submission 99376)
CCCAAGTGATAAATGGTTTACGAGAGCAAAGCCATTGATACCATACAAACTGATTTGGTTCCAAATATAAAGTTGCTATACGTACCTTTTTTGTGTTTTGCACATTATTGAGATCGAAGAATTGCTCATCTTTAAGATATTGGAATGGAAACACTCTCTTGAGCTGCCTCAAGAAACCGGTTTTAATGTATGGCTCATAATGTTGCCGGTCAATCTTCTCCTCTTGGTCCATGGTTCCCCAATGTTTGGTATGCCGTTTGCTAGTGAGATAGATTCTGGTGTAAGTGTGAAGGTGACACTAGCTAAGGTAGCCTGATCTCCATGTAAATGCAGCACAAATAGATGAGCCAACTCATGATAAAATTGAACATTAGCCACCTTTTCACAAAACTCATAGCATGACTGATGCTGAAAACAAAACATGGAAAGAGGGCAGGCCTGCAATTCAGTGAGGGTGATTGGTTCTTCTCTGATATGTCTGCCACCTCTATGAGGCCTTTGGGGTGCATGTTCCTCCATGGGTGAGTCACTTTGGGTTTCCATTTCATAATCAGATGAATGCTCAGAAGCCATAACTGTTGTTATTCAAACTTCCTTGGAGAAAAAGATGCTGGTGTATGAAAATTGTTTGGACTGCTCTTTTAGTGATGTGTTCAAACTCTGCCACCGAGGGGAAACAAATGAAACAAGGGCTGTTAGGAAGGGGAAATAATAGTAAGGGATTAGGAATTACTAGGATAGATTTGTTAGGGAAATATTGGAGGGGGTTTAGGATTTATGTGTGGGAATAGGGTTTAGGGTTTTCACATTTAAAAGTTTGGGAAAGGGAATTTGGGATAGGGGTTTAGTAACTTTAGGGTAGGGAACAATGAAGTCAGGGAAAAACTGGAATCAAGGATAAAAGAAAATGATGGAAAAAGAAAAAGCTTGGTGGCCAACAATTTTTAAAATCCTAAGCAGCAACTTAAATTTGAGGAATTCAAAATGATAGGGTTTGATCATTTGTTTGGAAGCTCAACACATCAACCATCATTGCATAACTACCAAGCTTTAATGCAAAAGAGAAATGGAGCTCCACCTACTTGAAACAAAGGAAATTGGCACGATTTTGGCGTTTGGAGGCCGTTATGGCATTTTTCGGCCAGTCAGCTGCGTGCGCCGCGCAGCTTGCCCAACGCGCCGCGCCGTCCCAGTGCGCCGCGCCCATGTTAATTTACACTGGCTGATCGTGCCCAATGCGCCGCACCTCCCTAGTGCATCGCGCCACCTACTCTATGCACCGCGCCGGCTTTGAACACAGCTTTGGCTTGAAACTTTGCAAGTTTGCCCTCTCAACACTAAACTTCAACTCTCTTTGACCTCTTAGATGCAAATGAATGTTTTAAAACCATGAGAACATCTTATAGTGATGGATTTGATTTTTGCTTCTCACAAACCCACTTTGTAATGTTTTGACTTGGCACTTTTTCCACAATTAATAAAACTCTATCTTTTTGTTTCCCTTTTGATTTTTTGGCTTGAGTGATGAATCTTTTGTCAATTTTTTGTAGGGATAGTGGCATGTCTTGACAAAGGAAGACCAGGGCTGCACCTAGAGATTTCAACAACTGAAAAACTTTTTGAAAATTACATGATGGTTTATTACCAAGCAAAATGACGAGAAAAGTCATAGTCGAGCATATGATGATGAAAATATTGAAAATGAAAATTGATTAAGAACCTCCTGCATGGGTCTGCTGGCATTATTAGACATTGTTGAAGACCAAATTATGAAACCCTAGACCTAGTGACTGAAATGACTCTGTTGATCAAAATACTAAAACAGGACTGTAAGTGATTTTAAAACTTGATTTTGATGGACAGACCTGAGCCAACAATGATAAGGCATGAGGGGTACTGAATGACAAGACCCTTCCATCAGATTGTGGCATGCTCCTAGCGGAATGCAACTGAGTGAATCGAGCGAGACACCTAAAAATGAAATGCAATAAGAGAACTGATCTCTGACGGAGGGATGTAAAGAGCGACTCTAACATTGGCTCCAATGGGGATGGTAGCTCCTTGGAGGTGCCAAGAATGGCAGATCTCTGGGAGAGCTAGGAAATGCCTTCTTTCATTGGGCTATGGAGTCCATAATTTCAAGAAATCCACTCAAGACCTTTGACTCAATTTATTTGACTGAAACTTGACTCAAACCGACTCAATTGTGAAACTGAAATGACTGAAAAACTGACTCGACAAACTGAACTCAAAACTAAAATCTTTCTTCAGAATTATAACCTTCACTTCAGGCCCCAGACTGAAGAAAATATCACAGTGCACACTTGCAATGAAACTGAAATAAAATGGTATTTACAATGACAATGTAAATAACAGAAATAACTCAGAAATGATACCGCTTGAGCAGCCAAACATTGAACGGCCCTCCGGGACAATCTTCCCCGTTCGTCTCCTTCAGAAGAAAGGCATTCTGACCTCGATATGCTGCAACCTTAAAAAGACCTTTCCAGAGATTTTCAAACTTAGCATGCTTGCCCTTTTCCTCATTCCTTGCATCCCATTTCAGCACCACATCATCCAACTAAAATTTGTCTGCCTTTGCTTTTCTGTCATAAATCTTTTTAATTCTCTCCTGCAACTTGAACTATTGGAAATAATACTGAGAGGGGGGGGGGGGGGGGGGTTGAATCAGTATTAGCAAATTAAACACTTTTCATTTTCATATTCTGATTCATATATGCTACTTCAGTTAAATATTTCTGCGTATATATGCGACTGTGTTAAAAGCAACTAGCGTACATCCAGTAAACTTTATGATTTAGTTAGTTCATCTTCAGTGAATGCATCACAACATTATTAGCCATATGAACAGTAAACAGAACAGATCATCCCACATAAAGAGCACACATGAACACCATGACATAAGGTGGAAACCCAATGTGGATGAAAACCACCTGCTGCAATTTGTTTCTATCTTCCTTTAATAAGAAACTTGTTATGAAACCAGCTCAAGAAAAGATAGAAAAGATAGATCAATGCCTTAGAATTCAGCCTCTTCGAGGGGGCAACCTCCTATACATTACATAAATGAACAATTCTTGGATGATTCAAATGACAAAACATCCTTTCTATATATAGGAGTCTAAGGAGTCACAATATAATCCAGCCGACCTAACAATAATAATATAAAGCCACAAAAATAACAATAGAGGGATTCTATGCAGCATAGTAATAACAATATGGGGGCAATAGGGGCACAACAATATTAATAAGGGGTATAACTACAATAGTAATGGGGTAATCACTGGTATTATAGAGACCCAACATGCCCCTCTCGTTCAAAAAAGTGTTGTCCTCAACGCTTGAGTAGTTCTGGATACTTCTGCATAAAATTCTCATCCTCCCATGTGGAATCTTCAGCGGATAAGTTCTTCCACTTGATAAGATACTCTGAAATTGAACGATTTCGCAGCTGTCGAGTTCTTGTTTCTGTGACTGCTTCTGGTTCCAATATAATTTTTCCTTCCTCGTCATGTTCTGGAAATATTGTTTGAACTGGGAGCTTGTTGCCTATAACCTTCTTTAAACATGAAACATGGAAAACTGGGTGCAATCGAGAAGCTGCAGGAAGCTCCAATTTGTATGCCATAGTACCAATCTTTTGCAACACCTTGTACGAACCATAATACTTTGGTGATTATTTATTATCCTTCTTAGCTTGCTTGAGGGACATTTGCTTATATGGTTGTAGCCGTAGGAATACCCAATCACCTACATCAAAACTTGTTTCACTGCGATGTTGATATGCCTGTTGTTTCATTCTATTCTGTGCCAACACGAGCTTATCCTTTAAGAGTTGGAGGACTTGTTGTTGATGTTTGATGTGATGTTGCACTGCCTGAACCATAGAATTTTCTCTTAAATATGATGTTATGGATGGTGGTTGATACCCATAAAGTGCCATAAATGGGGTCATTTTTGTTGCTGTATGGAAGGAAGTGTTATACCACCATTCAGCCAGAGGCAACCATTTGACCCATTGTTTCTGTTTATCAGATACAAAGCAACGAAGATATCCTTCCAAACATTTGTTTACTATCTCAGTTTGCCCATCAGATTGAGGATGATAAGATGAGCTATGAGCTAACTGAGTACCAAGACAAGAAAATAATTATGTCCAAAAATTTCCAGTGAAAATGGGATCTCTGTCACTTACAATAATCTTTGGGTTTCCATGTAGCTTTTGAATTGTTTCCATAAATGCAGTAGAAACTGTACTGGATTTAAATGGATGTGATAATGCACAAAAGTGTGCATACTTGGTAAGTCTGTCAACTACCACCATGATGACACTCTTTCCCTCAAACTTGGGTAAACCTGTGATAAAATCCATTGAAACCTCCTTCCAACGTTGGCTTGGAATGGATAAAGGTTGTAATAGACCTAGTGTCTTAATTGTTTCAAATTTATTTTGTTGGCAAACCAAACATTCAGCCACAAACTTTTGAATATCTGATTTAAGGCCATCCCAAAAAAATTCCTTCTTAACCTTGTGGTAAGTTTTTAAAAATCCTGAGTGCCCTCCTAAGGGAGAAGTGTGCAATTCCATAAGAATCTTTTGTTTTAGCTGGGAATTCTTACAGAGGTATAAGCGATCTTTGTACCATAACGAATCATTTTTCCAGCTAAATGTATCAGACGTACTGGAATCTTGTTGTAGCTTTCGAATAAGTGCCCACACTTCTTCATCATTCTTCCATTCCTCCCTTGCTTCGTTTATCCAATCTGGTTGGATAATAGAAATGGCGCACAACAATGCTTCCACATCCTCATCCTTTCTTGAGAGTGCATCTGCCACCACATTTTGTTTCCCTTTTTTGTAGATGATTTCAAAGTCATAACCCAACATCTTTGTGACCCACTTTTGTTGCTCTTCAGAGGATAATCTTTGTTGTAAAAAGTATTTAAGGCTATCATGATCCGTTTTTACCTTGAAGTGTCTACCCATTAGGTAGGGTTGCCATTTCTTAAGTGCATGGAGTGTTACCAACATTTCCTTCTCATAAATAGCTTTGCTTAAAAACTTTCCCTTGATTGGACGACTTTCAAAAGCAATGGGTCTTTCATCTTGCATTAGAACATCAGCAATTCCATTTCCTGAAGCATCACATTCCACAATAAAGGTTTTTGTGAAGTCCGGTGTAGGTAAGATCGGTGCTTGGCACATTGCCTCTTTAAGATGTTCAAAGGCCTTTGCTGCTTCCGGAGTCCATGAAAATTCATCTTTCTTCAATAATGTTGTTAGAGGTGATGCTATTCTCCCATAATTCTTAACAAACTTGCGATAATACCCTGTCAATCCGAGAAATCCTCGCAGATGCTTTATGGATGTGGGGATTTTCCATTCCTTAATGGCTTTAATTTTGATAGGGTCTACCTTAACTCCCTCATGAGATACAATATGACCCAAATATTCCACCTCCTAGACTCCAAAGAAACATTTGGATCTTTTTGCATATAATTGTTTCTCCTTCAATAGTTGTAGCACCTTGTCAACATGTTCAACATGATCCTTCCAAGACTTGCTGTAGATTAGTATATCATCAAAAAATACTAACACAAATTTTCTAAGGAATGGTTTGAAAATTGAATTCATCAAACCTTGAAATGTTGAAGGTGCATTGGTAAGGCCAAAAGGCATGACCAAAAATTCATAATGATCCTCATGAGTTCTAAATGCTATTTTCGGAATGTCTTCAGTCTTCATTCTGATTTGATGATATCCTGAATGAAGATCCAACTTGGTGAAGTAAATTGATCCATGCAATTCATCAGTAATTCATCAATGACAGTAATGGGGAACTTATCTTTAATAGTGAGCTTGTTTAGTTCCCTATAATCCAGACACATGTGCCATGATCCATCCTTCTTGTGCACCAATACTACTGGAGTAGAGAAAGAACTTTGACTCGGTTGAATTATACCAGCCTCTAGCATTTCTGCAACCATATGTTCAATTTCACTCTTTTGGACATAGGGATATCCGTACGGCCTGATGTTTGGAGGAACACTTCCTGGAATCAGATGAATAGCATGATCATGATCACGCATAGGTGAGAGACCTTTGGGAGTTTGAAATACCTTGGAATGATTGTCCAAGACTTTTTGGAGATCTGGAGAAATAGATGATTCCGATGTGGAAACATCTAGCGAGCATAATTGTGCAATTACACCTCTTTTCTCCTTTTTTAGAAGCTTTGTCATACTATTAGAGCTGATTATCTTTCTTGGTTTCCCTGCGATACCCCTTAATTCAACTTCCTTTCCTTCCGTAGAAAATTTGATGAAAAGTTCTTGAAAAATAAAAGCTATTGTACCCAGGGATTATAGCCATTGGACTCCTAGTACAACATCAGCACCTTCCATTTGAATGGAAAGCATTGGGCTAGTCAATACATATTCTCCCATGGATAGCTTGATATTATGGAACTTTCCAGAGCAATTTATTGTTCCTCCATTTGCAATCATCACTTGACACTCTGGTTCTGGATATAGGAAGCAATTCAATTCTTTTGCTACCTTACAATGAATAAAATTGTGGGTGCTTCATGAATCAATCAACACTATTACCTTTTTCTTCTTGATTTGTCCTTCTATCTTGATGGTTTGAGGAGTGGTAATTCCCGCCAATGCATTACAAGATATGGTCGGATTTATTTGTTCTTCATCTAGGATTTGTTCTTGGAGTATATCCTCCTCTTTTGACCTTTCTTGCTCCTTTTCTTCTTCCTCTTCACAATCTATGTAGAATAATTTCTTCTCAGCACACTTATGACCTTTAGTGTATTTGCTATCACAACTGTAACAAAGCCCTTTTGCTCTTTTTTCTTCCAATTGTTGTGGTGTCAACCTTATAGGTTGTGGAAGACTAGGGGCAACAACACTTCCGTCTTTATAGTTGTGAGTGGTATGCTTCCTGGTTGCCATAATTTTGCTTTCCATTTTTCTTGCTACCCTGAATGCCTTCTCTAATGAATCAGGTTCCCAAAGGCGAACATCATGTTGAATATTATCCTTTAAAGACCCTATGAACACATCAATCCTATGCTCCTCTGGAATATCTTTTACCCTTATGTTCAATTTTTGGAACTCCTCAATTTGCTCCATTATTGAACCCTTTTGTTTGAGACTTATCAATTGGCTAAAAAAAGTGTTGCTTTTTGTATCCTCATAATGTGCTATCAATTCTTCCGTAAAAATTGCCCAAGTGATAAATGGTTTACGAGAGCAAAGCCATTGATACCATACAAACTGATTTGGTTCCAAATATAAAGTTGCTATACGTACCTTTTTTGTGTTTTGCACATTATTGAGATCGAAGAATTGCTCCATCTGTAATATCCATGTGGCAGGATCCTTGCCATCAAACTTCCTCATATCGATTTTGGGAATATGGTGAGTCTTCGATCCAACATTAGTGTCTATGGAATCATGATTAACATTTCTTTTGTTCTCATCATGAGTTTCCTTTAGTACCCTTTCACCCTTAGGGACCATTTCTTGTAGCAACTTATTCATATTTATCTTCAATTCGTCCATGTCTGTCTTCAAATCTATCTGCAAATCATCCATCTTAGCTTCCATGTCAATCATCTTAGCTTCTACGCGTTTCTTTAAGCAGGTCATCATGGCATTTTCACTATAACTTTTTACTATGACGTTTCAGAAGTCTCAAAAAAAACCCATTTGAGAAGAAATTGCACTGAACCTTGGGTCCAAACTTCAGAGCTTTTCGCGTGATATTTGCGAAGATATGATATGAGGAAGTTGGTCTTTTTGCAGACTCCTGAATTACATTCAAAACAGGTGACCTGGGGAAAATCATCATAACTTTCTCTCTGAGGATTGGATTGAAATTTCGTAAGAAGGTACAAAAAGAGGACATACTATAGTTTCTTGTATGCATGTTTTAGATCCAAAGGTCAAAACAGTGACTCGTGGCATGTCGTACAAGTTCGCTCTACTGAACTAGTCTATAAGCAAGTCACTGTGGGAGATTTCACATAACTCTTCCTTGGAGAATCCAATTTGGGTCAGACTTGTGGCATTGAAAAGAGGACACAGAGGGCTACTACAGCTCACAAATTTAGAACTAGATGATTGTAAAGTACAGAGATACATCAGAGGCAATATCGAGCCCCTACAAAGTGAAAAAAGGTGTGTAGATTTTCTTAAAGTTTTGCTTAAGCTTGGTTTGAAAATTTATTTTGAAGGAATTCAAAGGGCATAGTAGAGCATTATTATCGGTAACTGATGCCCCGAGGAAAGAAAATGAAAACACCTAGTAAGGAACCTGAAAGCTCTAGCATGACTCATGAAGAAGAGGAAGAAATGCAACATGATATATCAAAATTACAAGACCAAGTGCAACAACTGTCCCTTGCACAAAAAGGAACAGAATCTAAGATGGATGGTTTAAAGAAAGGCGTAGAAGCTAAGATGGAATGTTTAAAGAAAGGTGTAGAAGCTAAGATGAATGAAGTGGAAGCTAAGATGGATGATTTGAAGATAGATTTGAAGACAGACATGGAAGAATTGAAGATAAATATGAATAAGTTGCTACAAGAAAGGGTCACTAATGGTGAAAGGGTAGTAAAGGAAACTCATGATGAGAACAAAAGAAATGTTAATCATGATTCCATAGACTCTAATGTTGGATCAAAGACCCACCATATTCCAAAATTCGATCTGAGGAAGTTTGATGGCAAGGATCCCGTAACATGGATATTGCAGATGGAGCAATTTTCGATCTCAATACTGTGAAAAATACACAAAAGGTACGTATGGAAACTTTATATTTGGAACCAAATCAGTTTGTATGGTATCAATGGCTTTACTCTCGTAAACAATTTATCACTTGGGAAATTTTTAGAGAAGAATTGATAACACATTATGAGGATACAAAAAGCAACACTTTTTTTAGCCAATTGATAAGTCTCAAACAAAAGGGTTCAATAATGGAGCACATTGAGTAGTTCCAAAAATTGAACATAAGGGTAAAAGATATTCCAGAGGAGCATAGGATTTATGTGTTCATAAGGTCTTTAAAGGATAATATCCAACATGATGTTCACCTTTGGGAACCTGATTCATTAGAGAAGGCATTCAGGTTCGCAATTAAAATGGAAAGAAAAATTATGGCAACCAGGAAGCATACCACTCACAACTATAAAGACGGAAGTGTTGTTGCTGCTAGTCTTCCACAACCTATAAGGTTGACACCACTACAATTGGAAGAAAAAAGAGCATAAGGGCTTTGTTACAGTTGTGATAGAAAATACACTAAAGGTCATAAGTGTGCCGAGAAGAAATTATTCTACATAGATTGTGAAGATGAAGAAGAAAAGGAGCAAGAAAGGTCAAAAGAAGAGGATATACTCCAGGAAAAAAACCTAGATAAAGAAGAAATGAATCTGACCATATCTTGTAATGCATTGGCGAGAATTACCACTCCTCGAACCATCAAGATAGAAGGACAAATCAAGAAGAAAAAGGTAATAGTGTTGATTGATTCAGGAAGTACCCACAATTTTATTCATTGTAAGGTAGCAAGAGAATTGAATTGCTTCTTATATCCAACACCAAAGTGTCAAGTGATGGTTGCAAATAGAGGAACAATAAATTGCTCGGGAAAGTGCCATAATATCAAGCTATCCATAGGAGAATATGTATTAACTAGCCCAATGCTTTCCATTCCAATGGGAGGTGCTGATGTTGTACTAGGAGTCCAATGGCTACAATCCTTGGGTACAATAGCTTTTAATTTTCAAGAACTTTTCATGAAATTTTCTGTGGAAGGAAAGGAAGTTGAATTAAGGGGTATTACAGGGAAACCGGGAAAGATAATCAACTCTAATGGTATGACAAAGCTTCTAAAAAAGGAACAAAGAGGTGTAATTGCACAATTATGTTTGCTAGATGTGTCCACAGTGGATATCATCTATTTCTCCAGATCTCCAAAAAGTCTTGGACAATCATTCCTTCTTATGAAATTTCAATCCGATCCCCAGAGAGAAAGTTATGATGCTTTTCCCCAGGTCACCGGTTTGGAATGTAATTCAGGAGTCTGCAAAAATACCAACTTCCTCAGATCATATCTCCGCAAATATAGAGCGAACAACTCTGAAATTCAGACTCGAGGTTCAGCGTGATTTCTTCTCAAATGGGATTTTTTTGCAACTTCTGAAACGTCGTAGAAAAAACGTTATAGCAAAAATTCCACGATGACCTGTTTGGAGCAGCGAAACCCTAGAATCCAAAGCTTTGATACCAAATGTTATGAAACTAGCTCAAGAAAAAGATAGAAAAGATAGACCAACGCCTTAGAATTTAGTCTCTTCAAGGGGGCAACCTCCTTTACATTACATAAATGAACAATTCTTGGATGATTCAAGTGAAAAAACCTCCTTTCTATATATAGGAGTCTAAGGAGTCACAATATAACCCAGCTGACCTAACAATAATAATATAAAGCCACAAAAATAACAATAGAGGGATTCTATGGATTACAGTAATAACAATATGGGGATAATAGGGGCACAACAATATTAATAAGGGGTACAACTATAATAGTAATGGGGTAATCACTAGTATTATAGGGACCCAACATTGCTCATGAAGGGAAAATCGTTTCCATTCAGGATTTTTATCCTCCCGACTTTTAACTCTCCTTTGCAGTTACTCTGGTCTCTCGATTTCCATTTTGGTCATATTTTTCTATCAGTCTGCTGTGTTTTCATATGATGTTTTTCTTCTTTTCTGTGGCTACAGGATTCTCCTGCTATGCCTATCCTATATCTTTTGAATATTTTGATGATGGTTGATAGTATGGTTTTTTTTTTTGCTAGTTTCATGGCAATATCTTGCCTTTTTTGGTTTTTCCTCCTTGATTTTGTTTTGCTAGATTGATATGAGACATATATTATCTCATGTAAATTTCCATATATGCTTTGTTTATATTTCTTATATAAATACAATCATGCTTTTTCGTCCTAAGAAAAAACAACTATTAATTCAAATGAGCTAAATTAAAAACAAAATTAAATGTCATAGAATTACTTACTAGCCTATGTGAATTTGTGCTCTCTAGTGTGCAAGTTATTATTTTGTGCGAACCCGTGTTAATTTCATTTCTGCGCTCCACCTTCATTTTTTGTTAATTTCATTTTTGCTCTCCACCTTCATTTTCTGCTCTAGACCTTGCAGTGGAACTCGTGTTAATTTCATTTCTGCTCTCCACTATCATTTTCTGCTCTGGAACAGTGACATTTTTTGCTCCAGAACAACCACAGGCGGTTCAAGCAGCGCGTCGTAGGTTTAAACAATTGTAGCGTTGGATATGATTTCAGGGAATTCTCAATAACCAAAAATCACACTTTAAATTTCCTATCATTTGAGTTTGGCTCCATAAAAGAAAAATAAAAACAAGTTGATTTCAATTTTAGTCCATTATGGAAATTATGGAAAGTTTCTTGTATTTAATTTATAATTTAGCTCATTTTAAACTCGTGGGTCTAACACGCCTTATCTATATATTGGATTTCTTCAACAGATCCAAGTTGCGGTAGGGGGGGTACATTTGTGAGATTTCTTAGTTGGAGAACTATTTGTTCTACTTCGCCATAGTTTTTTTGTCCCTTCAAAGTTTCTTTGTTCTTGTTCGTTATACCAAACTACAAGTATTTTCTAATAATATTATGTCTAAAGAAATTCTCGGATGTTCAGACTCACTATTGTTATAGTCAGAGTTGTTATTAATGTTGGATCAGATTCATCAACTTTATTGGCATCTACTTTCTCTCTAGGAGTTATCAATACACCTTCATTATCTATCGGTGTGGGAGGTGCTACGCCTCTCAACTCTTCTGAGGAGTCACGAGCATCTTCGCTCTCACACTCCCTATTCTGCATTTTTTTCTTTGGTATTCTTGTTTTATAATTTTCTCTCATCATTGTTGTCTCTTGTCCCTTGCTATTTTTTGTATATCAGTCAATTTTTTTATATTTTTTATCACTATTTGGGCAATTATCTTCTTATTGTTTTTTCCTCGAAGTCGACATTCTCCCTTCCATCCTTATCGGTTATATGTACTTCTC
>Ga0139314_100330_pt1 | contig 12150 bp, 6 predicted proteins | sample In2P11_FD_99376 | JGI IMG/M metagenome (GOLD analysis project Ga0139314, IMG submission 99376)
GCCTACTTACCTAACATTTTTTCTTCCTTTTGGTTTGGGTGCACTTGAACTAGCAAATCCAATATTTTCAACTTTTTTTCTTTTTACTGTCCTCCTATCTACATCTACACTTATTTCATCCAGGGGCTCAGATTAAGTTGTTGAGCACCCTTGCTTCTCTACCTATCTACAAATCTGCCAAGATTAAGCTGTTTGGACAAATAATGATTCTCTATATTCTACAACAGGAAATTGAAACCTAGGGAGACCAAGATTAAGCTGTTTGGCCTTCCCTTTAACTGAAACTTCTTCAAAAAATGGAATAGCTCATCAAAATTGGAATACAGCAGTGGCATTTAGACTAGCACACTTTCATGGCCTCTTCTTTGGCCTCTTCTGGAAATATGGAGCTTTGCAGCATGCAAAGTATGATATATTTGGCATGTAAAAATGTCAATCACGAAATATGAACACCTGTCGCAACAGGAGGCTAACAGTGGCTCCACTTGGGGATGGCTTTTCCTTGTGGAAAGCCAAGAATAGCAGGTCAGACTGCCTTGATCTTCTATTGTTGCTGTGGACTAGAAACACTTCTTTATGCTGATTGTTGAATAATTGAAACTTTGGAATAAGAACAGCACTTTCCTTCAACTGAATTGCTTATGAACTATGAAGCATTGCCTGCTTTTTTGCTGAAATTAATGCAATGACAGAGATCTGAAATGGCAGACTTGGTTTGGTTCTGTCTTCACAAACTTTGTTGCTGCTCCTCTAACAATCGGACTGTTGTACAAAAATAAAACAAAGCGCTGATATATATAAACATTTATGTACAAATATAATACAGCTGGGTTGTTTTCAACAAAAGGGATCATGATAATGCTTTAACATTCGGCCATTTACAGGGCCTTCTTCAGCTGTGCTGCCATCTATAGATTTGAGAAAATATGTGTTATTGCCCTGCACAGCGCTGATAACAAATGGGCCCTTCCATAGAAAATCAAATTTTGCATGTTTGCCCTTGTCTTCTCTTCGCGAGTCCCACCTTAGAAATTTGTTGCCAACACAGAAATCTTCAGCCTTAGCTCTCTTATCAAACATCTTTTTGAGCTTCTCTTGCAAAATTTGAGCTCTGTCATAGACCTGCTCTCTTGTTTGCTGAAGATGAATGGTCTGATTAATTCTTCGCTGAATGTCATTTGGTTCAGCTTGAATCTCCTATAACAGTTTGATAGTAGGAATGCCCAAGGATGAAGGAAATCTGGCCTCCATGCCATATACTAACTCATAAGGGCTCATCCCAATGGATCTCTTGGTTGAAAGTCTGTCTACCCATAGGGCATTTATGAGTTTTCTATGCTAGTTCTTTTTGTTTTCTTCTAGCACTTTCTTTATGATGTTGATGAGGCTTTTATTGGATGATTCGGCCAAGCCATTACCTTGAGGGTAATAGGCTGTGGAGTGTCCCAAGGTAATGTGAAATTTATGGCAAAAATTGATCATCTTTTTGGATTTGAAGGCAGTGGCATTATCAGTGATGATCTTCTCAGGGCAGCCAAATCTAGAAAGGATATTGCACTCAAGGAATTGGATAATGGTGGTGTCATTGGCTTGCCTACATGGGATGGCCTCAATCCACTTGGTGAAATAGTCGGTGGCTGTTAGAATCCACTTGTGTTGGCCTGAAGAAGAGGGATGGATTTCTCCAATGAAGTCAAGACCCCATTGTTGAAAAGGCTTTTTGGTTGAGATGGGCTTAAGGGGCAATGACAATAGCTTTCTTTTTCCTTCAAAGATTTGGCATTTGTGACATGAAACAACAAATCTCTTGACATCTGCAAATAGAGAGGGCCAATAGTAACCAGCCCTTAAAATCTTGTCAGCAGTGGACTTCCAATATAAATGCCCTCCATAGTCCCCTGCATGGAATTCTTTCTTGATATTGTTAGTTTCATTCATAGTTAAACAATTAAGCAATATGCCTTCATGATTTTTCCAAAATAATGCACCGTCTAAGACACAAAACTTTAAAGCTTTCATTTTCAAAAATCTCTTCTTGGTTCTGGACAATCCTGGGGGAGCACACAGGTTTAACAATACAAAGCAAATATCAGCATACCATGGGGATTGCAAAAAGGTTTCACTGATCTGTGGAGTCGCCAGCTCCTGTTCATTGTCCAGTTGGTTAATGTCTAAGGCTTGAAAATTTGTTTCGGACATGATTTTGGCTAAACCTTGTCCCTTTATCAGCTTGGTGGGTTTTATCTCAATGTCATATTCAAGAATGCTGGCAATCCACTTGCCTCTTTTTCCTTCAAGTCCCTCTTGAGTTAATATGTCTTTTACAACAGAGTTTGGGACATAGGAAATCACATGGGAGTATAGAATGTAAACTCTGAAGTCTTTAATGGCCTTAACAAGGGCATAGGCCTGCTTCTCCATGATTTGGTACTTCAAGGGTGCATCTCTTAAGGCTCGGTTGAAAAATGCAATTGGCTTTTCATTTCCTTGATCATCCTTTTGCAAAAGGACAATAGCTATGGTGTACTCAGATGCAAAAGAAAAAATGATATAATCTTTGTCAAATTGTGGACTTGTGAGGACAGGCGTTTGAGTTAAGGCAATTTTGATACTCTCAAAAGCTTGCTTGGTTTCAAGAGACCATTTTACCTTGACATCCTTTTTTAACATGTTGCTTAATAGTCTTATCAACTCGACTAGATTTGGGATAAATTTCCTTAGGAAATTGATCTTTCCAAGGAATGCTTGCAACTCTTTTATGTTTCTTGTATTTGGAGAATGGCTTGGATCCTTTCCGAATCAATTCTGATACCATCTTTTGAAATGATGTGGCTTAGTAATTTTCCTTCTTCAAGGCCAAACAAAGACTTCTTGGGGTTCAAGGAAATGCCATATTTCCTACATGTCATGAATATTTGCCTTAAGTGTTTGAGGTGCTCTTGATCAGATTTGGAGAAAGGGGTTAAGTCATCGAGGTAGATAACTAGGAAATCATGTATTTCCTTGGCAAATGCAATATCCATTGCCCTTTGAAAGGTAGCACCAGCGTTCTTTAGTCCGAAAGGCATTTTAACATACTTAAATGTTCCCCACGGTGTGGTAAAGGCTGTCTTGTCTTGGTCATCCGGGTGAACAAGTATTTGATTAAAACCTGAAAATCCATCTAGCAAAGAGATTTTAGATGACCCCACTACTCTTTGTAGGATGTGATCCATATTGGGCAATGGGTAGTGGTCTTTAAGCGAGACTTGGTTTAAATTTCTTAGGTCTACACAAAGTCTGATTTCACCTGACTTCTTTCTCATGGGAACAAGATTGGATACCCATTCAGAAAATCTGATGGGTGCTATGATACCTGCTTCAAACATTTTCTTTACTTCCTTCTCAATCAGGGGAAGAAGCATAGGGTTAATTCTTCTAAGTTTCTGTTTGAACGGTTTTTGGTTTGGTTTTCAGGGAATGGTATGTTGAATCACTAATGTGTCATAGGACTTCAATTCCTTATAACTCCAAGCAAATACATCCTGGAATTCTTTAAATAGATCGACATACTTTGGTTTTTGATCAGGAGGTAAAGAGCTAGACAATTTGATGATTTTGGGCTTCTCTACTGTCCCAATGTTGTATTCTTCTATGGAAGCGTTTAAAGGCTCCATCTTAGGCTTTTTAGGGACATCATTGGCATCAAACATATCTTCTAGTGGAGTAAGGCCAGCGGGCAAAAAGTTATCTTTTAAGTCCATGATCTCGGTCTCTGTTTTGGCTATTTCCTCCAAATGCATCTATTTTAGCTCTTCTATGTTTGTGTTGTCGAAAATAGTTGGGTGAAGGATTTGTTTTGCTACTGCAGCTGTTACAGCCTGCTGATTTTCATTTGTTTGCTGTTGGGTATCGTTCATGTCATCCATGTCAATGCTTATATTTGAAAACTCATGCTCGAGAGTGAGGAAATTGTTAATTTGTTCATCGCTTTCAAACACTTGCCAATCTTTAACATTATTAGGGACATCAGGCCTGTGTTTTATCTCAGTAGTGAAATGGTGATTTGGCTCAAAGGGAAGCTTGCATGTACTAGCGAAAGTGGCTAGGCTGTGTGCATGAATGTTATGATTTCTTGAAATCTTGGCAAGCTTGGATTCAGTGAATGCATTGAGTATATTAGTGGTAGCAGTCCTATAGGCCCTCATTCTATTGTCATTAGTAACAAAGTTGCCTTTCATTTGCTGTATAATTAAATCAGAGTCACCTAGAATGGACACTTTTGTAGCTCCTAGAACTTTGAGCAGTTTGAGGCCTAAAAGGAGAGCCTCATACTCTGCCATGTTGTTGGTGCATCTGAAATTTAGTCTGTAGGCATGGCCTTCTGCATGATTGTTATGTGTATTATGAATCCATATCCCTGCCCCTGCTCCTAACTTATTAACATAACTATAAAACTCTAAATACCATGTGATTTCTTGCTTGTGGTTAGTATTAAGAGTTTTAGTCATTTTAGGATTGGGCAGATTTGAATTTTCTATTTGGGGAGATTTGTCTTCTATGCTGGTTGCATCGACTGTTTTGACAGTTTCATGGTTATGGGTGAGCGATTCTTCATTTATGTTCATGTCTAGATCTAAAGCCAAAGGCTTTTCATTAGTTGGATAACAGCTATCATCATTAAACAGAATGAATGAATCCATATCAAAATGGATTGAGTAGATAGGGAAGTTTTGGGGTTTTTCCTCACTACTTACTACATATTTCATCATTGTTTCCCTGTACAGTCTCTTTGGTTGCCCAAAGACAGATATAGTGGCATAAGAGAGGTCTAATTGGAGAGATCCTTGGAGTTTTGCTCCCCAAGATCTTGATAGGAGCATGCCATATTTTGTTGGAATGTCAGCAACCACTACGTCCATTAGGATTGTCTTGTTGGGAAATTGGACTAAAGACACACAAAGGTCTTTGATTAGGCCTAAACACTTGACTTGACTTGAGTCAAAGGAGAATAGATCTTTGTAGGGTCTTGTTATATCAAGGTTTAGCTTTTCCATTACAGCTTTGGGCATAAGGTTGTGTGAGGCATCTGAGTCAAACATAGCATTATGCAAGATTTTGTCATGTATGTGCAGACTGACATAAAGGGTAGAACAGATCCATATGTTGATTTTCCATTAACTTCTGGACCGAACAACAGCTTAGGGGTATCATCTAAAACATTTACACTGTCTTTGACCTCTGGCATTTGAAGTGATTTTTGAATTTGCTGCTTATAAACATCATGCTTGGCAAGTTCTGAGAGGGGGATGGATATCTTAATTTTTCCAATCTCTGCCTCTAAGTTAAATGGTTTCTCCAATGGAATCTTTGCGTTAGCAATAACAGATTTCTCCTTCTCAAGTGTATTTTCTGTGTTTTCTTTTTGATTATCAGCGTTATGGTGAATGATAGTTTGTGGTATTTCTATTTTGGGAAGGTTTTTAGGAGTGCTGTCCAAATTTTCTTCTGAGAAAGAAGGTGGTAGAGGCTAATTAAAAGAAGGCTGCATGTCTGTTATGTCCTCTACAGTCACTTGATGCGGGTTTGGGACAGTTATATCAGCTGGTTATGTTATAATAGCATTGCTTTTAATCTTGCTGGGCTGTTTGGTCCCTTTTGGTTTGCTAGGTACAGGGATGTCAATGGTTCTAGTTCTCAGCTTATATTGTTTGTGGACCTCATACACAGCAGAATCATAGCCTTGTTTAAAATCAAAAGACTCTCCAGACTTAGTCTGAAATTGATTTATCTCATGGTCATCTTGGTCTTCTTGAGTTAAAAAAATTTGTTGCTCACCCTTCAAATCTATCAAGTTCATGTGAGCCTCCTCTGTTGGCTCACTAGATGTGGATGCTTCTGTGTAGTTTTCTTGGAAAGGAGGCCTAATATCATGGTAGGGACTAGCCCTTCCAACATTTGGGTTTTGATTCTTTCTGAAATTTGGGTTCCTTATGGTATTTGGCTGTTGTCCTTCCCATGATGATTTCCTCTCAACACTCTCTACTCTGTCTCCTAGCCTATGCATGCCATTGATAATAGCATCTAGCTTTTTATCTAAGGCTGAGGGTTCTTCCTTGAAGGTGGTTCTTCTCTTTGTTCTGGCTCTGTTTCTTTTGGCAATTAAATTTGCCTCCACAGTGACAGCCACATTTTGCATCTTAGCAAGGTTGTTAGGGGCTTTTTCCTTTAACTGGTAGGCCATATCTGGGTCGAATCCATCAGGGAATTTATACAAGGCAAGGTCAAGTGGAGGCCTTAGGTTCTGTGGTATTGCATTATAGACATTATTGAATCTTGCACAATAGTCCAAAACAGTCTCTTGAGGGCCTCTTTTAATTGTATCATATTCAACTAGCATGTGTAAAGGGTCTTTCTTTTTCTCCCATCTGTTGATAAATCACTGATATAAGGCTTCTGGGTCTGCTATAGAATTGGCTGGGAGCGCTCTAAACCAAGTCCTGACATCACCTGTCAAACTTTGGATGATCCAGGTGGATCTTGGTGGCCACCTGCCAAGCCCACCTGGACCCCCATCATTGTTCTTCTCAGCATTTTCAGTTTCCTTAATTGTAGCACAACTTACTATTTTTAGCAGTTTTTTCGGGTCCTGAACTTCCGGAGCCGTTTTGAGGCCCTAAACGACATTTTTTGGGGAATCCAAGGGCAATATGGGTCCATTCCATTCCAACAATGATAGTGCTCGGATAGATCTTTCTAACGAGCTATTGTATGCGTCAAACGGAGATCGTATGCCAAAGTTATGACCCCGGGAAATTGATGTACCAATTTACCCCAAACGGGGCCCATAGTTTGGCGTTTCATCTTCTAGGGTTAGGTTTTGGAATGTTAAGGGTTTTCCCACTGTTTCTCAACAATAAATAGGCCTTCGAGCCTCATTGTAAGACAGTTCAGAGGCATGTAGCCACCACATCTCTTCTCAGAGATAAGCTACCATCGCCCTAGCTGGGTTATTTCCATTACTGTTTGTAAGCATATTTCAGTATTCTACATTAATGAAGTAAAGTATTATTTCCGCTGCATATCTATGTTTATGGTTATCTCTGTGTTTTATTGCGTTCCTGTTTAAATCCGGATCAGTGGTATCAGAGCGGTCTGCTTTTTCTTTGTTTTTCTTTGCATGTCCCCGACGAGGTCGGGATATAAGGAGTTAGGGCTTGAACTGGTCGAACCTTTACAAGACCAGCCTCGCAAATCCCGACGGCCTCCCATGGCGGACGAGAAGAAAGACGAGGGGGCAGGAGATCCTATCAAAATCTTGCTCGAAGAAGCCCTCGAGCGATAACGGAACGCGATGATGGACAGTTTCGCCCAGATCCTTCAGCGGCTACCCAGAAACGACGCTTCGGCTTCTCGCAGCTACTCTGGAAATGTCACGCCCTTTAAGGTACAAGTTAATTGTGAAATCCCCATCTTCGAGGGTAAAATAGACGCAGAGGCGGCAGATAAATGGTTAAATCTGCTAGAAGGGTATTTTTCTGTTCATGAATTTTCAAGTCGAGAAAAGATTGTTTTCGCTCTTTTCAAAGCAGCCCCCCATGTCAAGGACTGGTGGGAAACCTACTGCGAGCAGAAGGATGAAACTACCGGCTCACTATTTTCAGCCGCACCCACTTGGAATTCATTCCGAGATGCCATCAAGGAGCAGTACTACCCTGTCGGAAGCTATGAGGATGAATACATAAAATGGACCACGCTGCGGCAGGGAAGGGACCAAGACGTGCCGGAGTTCACCAATATTTTCCATACCCTTCGCACAAAGTTGGGTATCAAGGATACGGAGCAGCATTTGATACTCAAATACCGCGGCTGCCTGCACAAGTACATTCAGGAAGAAATACAATTCCTGGACATCTCCTCGCTTGGCACAACATACCAATATGCCGTCAAGGTCGAGCAGAAGTTTAAACAAAAGAAGCGAGACTTTGGATCTGCAAATCTGAAGCAAGGGAAAGGTGCCCCTAAAACACAGAACAAAGGGCAAATCCAAGGCGGGGCAGCCCAAGACAACCCGCCAAAGCTACAGACAAAGAACAACACCGCGAAGACGAAAAAGGACACGGGAAAATGGTGTGAGTTCCATAAGAGCTCCACTCACAACACCAGTGAGTGTCGGGCCAAGCAGTCACTGGTGGCCGAGCTAAAGGGTCCAGAATCAGATACATACTCCGACTCTGAGTCAGAACCTGACAAGGGGAATGAAAAGGGGAAGCAGATCATTGACGCGGATCCCAATGCCACTGTTGCTACCGCCAAGATCTAGAAAAATGAACCAGAAGATCCAGAGGAGGAGGAGCGTCTCTTCCACTCCCAGATGTGGGTAAAGGGCTCCCCGCTACAGTTCATTGTCGATAGCGGGAGCCAAAAGAACCTCATTTCGGTGGAGGTCGTGAAGCGGTTGGGCTTACCGACTACGGCACATCCACAACCATACACCATCGGGTGGCTTCACCAAGGACGGGATCTTCGCGTGAGCCAACAATGTCGCCTCCCGTACAACATCAAGCCCTTCACGGATGAGGTATTGTGTGACATCGCTCCCCTTGAAGTTTGTGATGTATTATTAGGACAACCATACTTGTGGAAGCGACATGCTGTGTATGAATCAAGGCCCCGGGCTGTTATTGTTACATTGGGGAATAAGTTGTACAGGATACCAGAGGTAGCACCGCCTACCGCCATCTCCTTGATTACTGCAAAACAATGTAGTAAGCTCATTTCCAAAACTGGGAAGTTTGTTTTCCTGATGATACGCCCTCAAGGAAAGAAGAAGTTGGTGGCCACGACCTCCAGATAGGACCCATCTACACGACAACTACAGATGGATAAGGTCATGAAGGAGTACGAGGATATCTTCACCTCCCCCGCAGGGGTTCCTCTGCACTGTCAGGTCAAGCACTCCATCGATCTAACCCCAGGTGCACCGCTACCCAATGGACCAATTTATCGGCGTTCGGTTCTAGAGAACGATGAAATCAAGAGGCAAATTCAGGAGTTGCTGTAGAAAGGTCACATCCGTCCGAGTTCATCGCCTTGTGGAAGCCCGATTGTGTTGGTACAGAAGAAGGATGGGACTTGGAGACTCTGTATTGACTATCGGGCGTTGAACAAGATCACTGTCCGTAATAGGTACCCGATCCCACGGATTGATGACCTCTTGGACCAACTAAAGGGGGCAAAGTACTTCAGTAAGATCGATCTGAAGTCAGGGTATCACCAGGGACCAATCGAACCCTCTGATGTGTGGAAGACTTCCTTCAAAGCTAAGGAGGGCCTCTTCGAATGGTTGGTCATGCCTTTCGGATTGACGAATGCTCCTGCAACCTTCATGAGGCTAATGGATGACATCTTGTGACCATTCACCAACTCATTTGTAGTGGTATACTTGGATGACATTCTGATCTTCAGCCAGAGTTGGGAAGAGCACCTCCACCACATCCGATAGGTTCTTCAAACACTGCGGCAACACAAGCTGTGTGCCAATTTGGAGAAATGCACTTTTGGCATGACCCAGGTTCAGTATCTGGGATACATTATTGATGAACAGGGGGTGCATGTGGATCCGGCCAAGATCCAAGTCATTCGGGATTGGCCATCCCCGACCACTCTGACAGAGCTCCGCACCTTTCTAGGCCTTGCCAACTTCTATCGCAGGTTCGTGTTGGGGTTTTCTCATATCGCTTGGCCCTTGAGTCAAGTCACCAAGGGAGGAGCGAAAGCGAAATTCTTTTGGTCTGAATCTCAACAGAAGGCATTCATAGAATTGAAAGATCGCCTTTGCACGGCACCAGTGCTCACGTTACCAGATTTACAACAACCATTTGAGGTCGAGACAGATGCCTCTGACTACGCTATTGGGGCAGTCCTTACTCAACACGGGCATCCAGTGGCATATCACAGTGAAACACTTTCAGACACAGTCCGGAAGTATCCAACCTATGATAAAGAGATGTACTCCATTGTGCAGGCCTGCCGACAATGGAAGCATTACATTTTGGGGAAGGAAACAGTCATCCACACAGACCACCGACCCCTGCAGTTCATACAGACCCAAGGGAAATTGCAGAATGATCGCCATCAGAAGTGGTCTACATATCTGCAACAGTTCCATCTGAATATCAAGTATAAGAAGGGCAGCACCAATCATGTTGCAGATTGCCTCAGTCGACCACCAATCATGGCGTTAACCACTGTGCTCAACTCTTGTGGGCACGAGACTTCTGATTGGCCACTTCTCTACAAAAGTGACCGAGAATTTGGCCGCACATACCAGACACTCTTGGGGGGCCAGCATGTTCCAGATTTTCACCTCCAAGGTGCACTGTTATGCCACCTGGGTCACCTTTGTGTTCCTTCAAGCGAGCGTGCCAAGATGATTTGGGAAGCACACTACAGTCGGGCTGCTGGACATTTTGGGGTCGAGAAAACAGTGGCAGTACTACAAAAGTATTTCTATTGGCCAAATCTTCGACAGGATGTCGGGAAATACATCAGATCATGTACTGCATGTGCCATTGCCAAACCAACCATCAAGAAGCAAGGCCTCTATACCCCGTTGCCTACCCCTAGTCGACCTTGGGAATCCATATCCATGGATTACATGTCAGGGCTTCCTTCCACCAAGCATGGAAATGATTGTGTTTTTGTGGTCGTCGATAGGTTCTCGAAGATGGCCATTATGGCAGCCTGCAAGAAGAATATCACAGCAGAAGCCACTGCTAAACTCTTCTTTGAACGAGTGTGGGTGCACTTTGGGATCCCACAGTCTATCATCTCAGATCGGGACAGTCGGTTCCTCAGTACATTTTGGTCCAGTCTCTGGTCAATGCTGGACACCAAACTCACTAAGTCCACAGCCTTCCATCCTCAAACTGATGGCCAGACCGAGGTTGTCAATCGGATGATTGTACACATTCTGCGCATGTACAATTCAAAGCATCCACGCACATGGGATGAGAGCCTCCCCTATGTTCAGCACAGCTACAACCGAGCTCTTCATAGCTCGACTGGCCACAGCCCTTTTCAGGTGGGCTTGGGATTCCAACCACTATGCCCCATTGATGTGGCCCTGCCACTTGCAGCTACTCACACAGCTTCAGCTCATGTCCAGTCCGAAACAGATAAGGCAACCAGCTTCATTGAGCACATCCAACATATTCGCCAGCAGGTCCATGACATTCTGGAGAAATCAAATGCCAAGTACAAGCAGCGACATGATCAACACCGGGTGCCACACAAGTTTCAGGTGGGCGACAAAGTCTGGTTGCATCTGCAAAAGGAACGCCTTACTGGAGCCTATCGGAAACTGAGACCACTCCGATATGGTCCTTACACCATTACTAAGGCTGTGGGGGACAATTCATTTGAGCTCAGCATTCCCCCATTTCTTGGCCTACACCCAGTGTTCAATGTGGATCGCCTTCGACCATACTTTCCACCATTGCTAGACACATCCGACATTGCAGAGCACCTCACACCCACAGAATTAAACCCAGATTGCATGGAACAGGCTGCAACTGATCGGATCATGGACACACAGATCAAGAACACTCGCCAACAGAATATCCAACTATATCGAGTTGTCAAAGCAGGCCAATTCCTTCACCAGGGCAAGTGGCTCACCAGGGACCAAGTTCAGCAGAAGTTTCCTCATCTCATGGAGGAACTCAACGCAATGGGGACCATTGCTTCCTAAGGGGGGAGGAATGATCCAGGTGGATCTTGGTGGCCACCTGCCAAGCCCACCTGGACCCCCATCATTATTCTGCTTAGCATTTTCAGTTTCCTTAATTGTAGCACAACTTACTATTTTTAGCAGTTTTTCGGGTCCTGAACTTCCGGAGCCGTTTTGAGGCCCTAAACGACGTTTTTTGGGGAATCCAGGGGCAACACGGGTGTTGCCCGTTCCAACAATGATAGTGCTCGGATAGATCTTTCTAACGAGCTATTGTATGCGTCAAACGGAGATCGTATGCCAAAGTTACGACCCCGGGAAATTGATGTACCAATTTACCCCAAACGGGGCCCATAGTTTGGCGTTTCATCTTCTAGGGTTAGGTTTTGGAATGTTAAGGGTTTTCCCACTGTTTCTCAACAATAAATAGGCCTTCG
>Ga0139314_100279_pt2 | contig 12132 bp, 12 predicted proteins | sample In2P11_FD_99376 | JGI IMG/M metagenome (GOLD analysis project Ga0139314, IMG submission 99376)
CTAAAAAAAATTTATGAATAATATTGCAGCTATGTACTGCATAAAAATTGTGATGTATTGAAATGAGGTACATGTAAATTATTTCCCATTTTTATTTCAAAGTTTCTTTTTTCTGTTTGTAATACATCATTTTAATACCTCTTCTCGTACAATATTGATAATGTAAAAAAAAAAAGTGAACATAATGTCTATGGATCATGAAAATAAAATGAATGATCATCGATGACCATCGATATGACTATTGAGAGTTCACGCATTTAAAAGGAAATTGGTGATACAACTATTAGTGTAGATACCTAAAAATGATTTATTATTTATTTAATAAATCATATTTATACTTATTAAATGATATAATACAATATCATATATTTCAAGATAAAAGGATATTATAATGCAATGCCAAGTGTTATATTAATTGTTATATCATATATCGTGAGTATTATATTAAAGTATATTGAATAGAAAAATGATTATATTAATTCAAGAGGTCAACCTTCACTCCTTTCTATATCTTTGCAAGCTATATAAATAGGTGGACTAGGTTGATCTCCATAGATCAAAATTCTTTGATGTGATAAGAACTCTAATAGGTGGTTGTCAACTGTAACGGTGTCTCTAGATGCCACCTATCTTGATAATTTGTTATACTTTGAGATATATAATTTTTATCTTTGGTGCAAATCATAATTTGACATATTTCACATAGTTAGCGACATGCTTCTCCTATGTTGGTAGCAACATGCTTCTCTTAGTCTATCAACAACATGCATCTTCTAGATTGAGGGTTCCATATTTTGATGGTTGAGATATTGGTTCATGCATACGAAGATTATCTATGAGCTCACCTTGAATCCAATTCCAATCCTCAAAAGATTCATCAATATTTATTTTTGAGGATTGTACACACACTTTATATCAGGTGCCTACTTTTCATGTATATCTATTGCAATCTGACAAAGTTTCCATTGTATATTTAATTATGTATTGTAGATCATTTATTTAATTATGTTTATTTGTATATTACACAATTTAGAGTCTATAGTTAATGAGGATGTTAACATTGATCCATTCTCAATGGATGATGCATCTCATTATGTATACACATATGGTTATTCTTACAATCGTAAAAGTATAATGTCTACGAATGATGGACATAAAATGCATGATCATCAATAGCCATATATATGATTAGCAAGAATTCACTTTCTTAAAAAAATACTGATGATACAATCATTAGTGGGGATGCCGGTATTGATTCATACTTGATGAATGATTTACCTCACTATATAGTCAAAGATGTTGCAGGGTATTTCTAACTTCCTTTTTATTACAAGGATATCTAATTTCTTCTTTATTATAGGTTTTTTTTTTTAAAAGAGAACACAGACAAAAAATGAAGAAAACATTCTCAGAGCATTTGTGTCATTATCGGTACTATTCACATAGCATTAATATCATTCATTGTACATAAAAAATAATTCAAATCAATATAGCTCCATTGTATCAAAGTATAAACATTAGAATATTAGACTCCCTAGTACTAGACATGAAGGAGCAATCACTTTCATTCTTTAGCATCACAAGGAAAACTATAATAATACTTCATATTTTACCTTAGCTACTCCACCCAGAGAGATTTCTTGGGGAAATCAATTCAAAATATGGAAATGAAGAACCTTCACCAAAATATCATGTTGTACAAGAGTTCAAATTTATCAAAAAAATTCTTCTGCTATTCTTCTTTGGATATGTAATTCCATTCATTCCATCACACTTCCAAAGAGGGGCAAAATGTAGATGCCTAAAAATGAATTCTTATTTATTAAATAATTTATTTTTATATAATTAATAGATATTTATTGTAAAAAGGGATTACAATATACTCAATGCAATGTAATTTATGCAAAAGGGACACTAAACAATAAAAATGGTGTCAAATATCAATAAAGGCATCACAAGCTATGTAATATGTAATAATCCCAAGAAAAGGAGAGGATCAAGAAATTGTTATAAAAGAATATCTAAAGAAAATAATTCCCTATCATATAATTGGATATCAGATATGTCAATGCATGCATGTCATATCATCCAAACTGCAATGGCATTTTGTAAAATCACCTATTTAAAGATTTGTTATCTTCCCTTCATCATGTTTCACATACTTTAATTTTTGCATTTGATCTTACTTCTTTTAAGGCATAGACAACATGTTATAAGTAATATGTTGACATCTTGATTCTTTGACCCAAGTAAGTGGAGATTACACAAAGGTTTCATTTTTGACTTATAAACTAAGATCTAACAAAGGTACCTCATTATTATTTGCATAAACTAGTATATTTTTTTATATAATTTCAGTATTATATTTATAGAGAGATGGTGCTTTGTTAATTACATGCACATTATTTTTCATGTACACTATGTATATATTTTAAATATTAAACTATATTTAATTTAAAAAACCATGAAATATTTATATAGTTTAAAAAAATAATATAAATTGGCAACAATCATAGTGGAGCGAGTTAGGGTTGCGTAGCCTCCAAAGGGAGCTAAAGAGGAATATGATGGGCTAGTGTGGGTAGTTATGAGGTTGGATAGTGGAGAATGTAAGGGAATGAAAGGGAGATCATGATGGTGACATGGTTTTACATGGACCCCACCTCCCTCTTTCAAAGGAAATTTAAATTAAACATTAACATGTAGATGTAATTTTGTACATAGTGCTATGTGTATGACTATGATTGTGTATTGATTACATTTACTTGTTCAAGCCATAAATCTTGTTCAAATTAATGTTTAATTCATGATACATAAGTATACTTTTATTTTTTACTCAAATACCCATAAGGAATACCTTCTCTGCATATGGTTTGTTTGTGTTCGCATAAGGTGCATTATCTCCACATAAGAGTTGTATTGATCGCATAAGGTGTATTCTCTATGTACAAGGGTGGGATTGACTGCTTAAAGTGTATAAATCAAGTTTTTTTAATTTTAATAGAGATCTAGTATTATTCAAGTGATAAAATTATACTAAAATAACAAAGAAATCAAGTGTTTGATTTGGTAGAGATCCAACATAACCAAGCAGATAAAATTTCATCAAAATAAAGATGAAATTAGACAAGATCATTTTCTTCAAGAACAAGTCTTGCTAGTGGTGGTTAATCATGGATCATGATCAATCATAGGAAAATTAACCACCTAAATTATTCCAAAATTTGAGATTCAAATTCTAACCATTTAGTTCAAAGCATGTTCAAATAATTCTACTGGAATAATATATTATCTTTTGTAAATATTTTGATAGGTTCATCATAATCTTGATATCTATAAATACCATTAAAACTCTAGAAAAATATATTTGAACTCATTAGAGGTAAATTTAAGTACCCATGATTAAAGTAAAGGATTGCAAAGACTATAATATTCCTTTTGATAGTTTTCATAGCTTCCAAATACTATAATGAGGTCTATGGGGTGTACAATAGGTGTGTCGATTATCTATGATATATGTTGGTAGTCATGGTGGTGGCTCCAGGTGCCTAAAATAGTAGTTAGGTATGTGGGAGGTTTTTTGGTGATATAGATAATTTGAGAAGAATGTAATAAATTCAAGTGCTAACAAAAGTGCACAAAGCTTATAAGTCAAATCGGTATTTTGGATATAGTTGATGTTATCTATGCTTCTCTGGACCCCAAAAAGAAAGAAGTAATCTAATTATACATGCATATAAAGTAAAATTTGCATTGTGGATGCTTGCAATGATATCACCATTCACCATGTTGCAGAAGTCAATTTGAAATACCTCTCTAGTGTAGAATAAAGGAATCCACATTCTAGAGATGGCTTATGTCATAATGTTTCTTTGGATTATGAAAGTTAGAGAACATAAAGGAATCTACATTATGAAAAAGGTTGATGTTAGGCTATTAGATATGCATCCCTAATTCAACCAAGAGAATACTCTGCAATGAACTTCCCCAAAAGGCAAACATCTGCCACCTCTCAAGTCTTGCCATGTGTCTATCCACATTCTAGAATTGCTATGAACAAATGAAAACTCCACACCCTAAATTAGCTCAAAGATAGTACAAAGAAGAACCTTAGAAGGCTATCACATATCCTAGAAGACTCTCTTTAGAATATGGAATACGTTGATCTCATCCTATCATTTTGTAATGCATATTCTTCAAAAAATACTCTGGAATGATCCTTCTAGCTTGAAATCGATGCAAATTACCTCAGGGAGAATTTAAATTCAGTATAGATTGAAAGATTAAGTTAGTAGAGCCTTCATGATTATAAAATATCTTTCTTTGATATGATTATGATTAAAATGTAAGAAGATAAGGTTATCAGCTAGCCAACATAGGAAGACTTGACATGCAAAATTAGATTACTGGGTTGAGACCAAGGTAATAACTTCTATAACTACATTTCTAAGAAGATTCTATTCAAGAAAAAATATTGGAGACCTTCAATCCATACTGTAATAAATATTAGAGAAATTAGATCTAGGAGTCCTCTAGTTATAGATACATGATTTGATCATAAGGAAATATTGATATGATTTGATATCGATATATAGCCTACAGATAATGTAAATCAAATTCAAAAGCTTTCAGATGAGACTACTAACCATGGATCAAGAGGATGATGATATTCTTATTTGTAGTACCCTAGATCAGTCCAATTTTCTTAAGATTTTATTCTAGATGATGTAAATATCTTTTAAAATATCTAAAGATCTTATTTTGTAATCAATGAGCATTACAACTCATAGTTTAGTAGATAGGGATATAATCCTAGCTCTTTTAAATTTCTATAAATACTAGAGGTCTCTACTAAATAAAAGATCATATACTTGTTAAATATCTCCCTCTAAAAATTACTATTTATGTTTTGGTATGATGAGTTCATATTGTTTTGCCTCTCAGGATGTGTTTGAAATCTTTGTCATTCTAGGGTTATTACTAATAGTTGTGTACCTCCTAGGAAGGAATTCAAGATGGATCAAACTATGGTTGTTAGGTACTATAGTCATTTTACTAGCATATCTACCCCAGACTAACTGTGGCTATAAAATTTGAACAATATCTATAACAAAGAATCAAAATATTTTTGATGCCTATAGTGGTTCTAATTCACCCTCTTTTTCCCTATACATTTCTAACTCTTACCTTTTATATCCCTATCCATTTCTAACTCTTATATTTTCTAACCCTTAAACTCAAAACCATAACAAATAAGGAGTTGGCCTTCATATTGAAGATCAATTTATAATAATTTTGTATATTGTATCAAGGATTTAGTTTGGTTAAATGAGTGCAATTCATACTACCTTAGTTTAATCAATAATATATGTAATTTGGCATGCCTGTTGGGATACCAAATCTCATATTTTATAAATCATAAGCATCTAAATCTTTATTTTGGCATGCCCGATGGGACTCTAACCCACTAATTTGTAATTCATAAGACCTTAACCACACCTTATTGGTGACATAACTATCAAATATCCCATAAATGTTCCCTTTATGATAATTAGAATCATTTTACACTAAGTGTGAGTATTTTGTTCTTAGAATAGCTTGCCTATTTTTTCATTTTTCCCCTCACCAATTTTATGCTAACAAGGAGAAGAGTAAGAGAGTTAGGAGAATATCCCATATTTATAGAGCTAGATTCTATAAGGAAACCAAGGAAGTAACCCTTACCTATTATCTTTGAATATGAAAAGATTCTATAGGAGGTACTTGTAACCTCACTATTTATTCCTTTAGTAAATGCTCATCATAGGATTTCTATGGCTACTTAAGTAGCTTATCCCAAGTTTCCACCCTTCAATGGTGGATTTCCTCTTAATTTGGCCACCAATGTTGTAATAACCCAATTTGTGGTCAATAAAAACCCTAGTTTTTATGGAATGGATAATACTATATATGCTTTTGAGCACTATAAGGATGTCTTGAATCAAGCAAGGAACTATGATGTTACAATTGAAGATATTCTAGTCTGGTTGCTTGCTATGTCCTTTAAGGGAAAAGTAATTGATTGGTATAGATCCCTTTAGGATGTTTCTATAATAAATTGGGTTGATCTAGCTGGAGTATTTATTTATGAATTTGATGAAGTTACAAACCTGATATTCTTGCTTACTCAGTTTACTTCTATCAAGAGAAATAACTCAAACTATGTCATTGATTTCAATGTTAGATTCAAAAAGTCATGGGATAGAGTTCTTAACTCTTTGAGACTACAAAATTCCCAAGTTTATTTCTACTACTTGAAAGATTTATCCCCAAATTTGTCCCATCATATTAATAATGAAAAAGTGAAAATCTTTCTTGAGTTATATAGAGTGGCTATTGAAGCTAAATTTGACTTGTTAGATATTGGGAAGCTATCTACAAGAATTTTCATGCCTTTATTTTTTGAACTATCATCTTGTTTAAAATCCTTGGTATTAAATCCACTTCTATTAGTACCTATTCCATTGAGAGCTATAGATCCTACCACCCTTATTTCTAAAACTTCATAAATACAAGAGTTTAAGGCCATAATGAGAGACATGCAAAATAAGCTATTTTCAAGTGACAGAGAAAGTCCAAAGATGCAATATGATAGATATTAACCTAAAAATTAAATATATAAGCCTAATTATTAGAGATGAATGCCATATATGCCAAAGATTCAGTTTACTCTTCGAGAAACTCCTATTAAATGCTTTTTCTTGTCAAGTAGAAAAAAGGGGACAATAAGGGATCTATGATCCTCCTTTTAGCGAGGTGGTCCTTGATGTATTTTTTTAGAGCTGATGGATTGTGTTAAGGCTTATGTTATCTTTCTCATAATCTTTTTGATACTTAGATTAAATATTTACTTCATCAATTCTTGAAAAGTAAGCAATTATTTAATGTTTGTAACTTAGTTGTATTGAACTTGCTCAAGTTATCCAAGTTACAAGGAAGATAGTAATATGTTTCACATAATTATCTCTTCACTTATTAAATGAATATTTTTGTATTTTTTCATCTTTTTCTCTAAATGTGCAAACACTTAGTCCAATTTTCTCACAACCTTTCTTGTCCTTGAATTAAATGCTTATTCCACTAATTCTTAAAAAGTAAATAATCACTTAACATTTTTTGATCCATAAAATTTAAGAATTAAAATTCAAATAAATCTCAAAGCTAGAATCATTCCACACTTAATTTTATTTAAGTGCTTGTAAGGAAAATGTGAGAGCAAGTATGTAAAACTAGAGAAGAATTAAGAACTCCAATCACACAAAAGACAAGAAAATTTACCCTAGTTCACCCAATGTGGGCTACTCTAGAATTCTTAGCTCTCTTCTCTTATTGGGGTTGAATTCAAGTACAAAAAGGACCTCCAAAATCCTCCAAACTCTCCCCACATTCACACACAAAATTTAGATATGAAATTCACTTTCAAAATTAAACCAAACTCTCCACAAACTTGCCCTTTTTCTCACATCCAATTTGCTTCCTTTTTATACAAAACCTTGGATTCAAATTTGGGTGAGTTACAACAAGAATTACAACAAACTAAACCCATATCTAGATACCCATTTGGCTCAATAATCCACACCTAAATTTTGAGCTAAATTGATTTACAGAATCTCCTAAAATAAGCCTCCAAATAGGTAAAATCATGCTCTCTAGAAAACTACAAGCTTGTAAAATAAGCAAAACCCAAATTTAGGAGATACAACCAATAAAAAAATAATCTCAAACCTTTGAAAAATCAAAATCCATGCAATACAATCAAAATTGGATTAAAGATGGTGCATGCAATAGGAAGGCACCACTTGGCACCATTTTAGATATCCAAAAGGGTGCAGTCAACCTTTGTTGACTGGTGTTGGGTGGTCAAGGTGAGCTAGTGGTTTGCTAAATAGTTGGCACTCAAGGTATTGGAAGTTGAATTAGATGGCTAGCACCTGGCAAGCTCCATCCACCTTCTAACTCCAACCTATGCTCCATTTGCTAGTGCTCTTACCTTGTCACCTCCACCATTACCTCCACATAGTGTTTCCCCAAGTGGCATATGTGGGTCCCTCCATTGGTCACCCAAAGACATTTTAAAAACTTTATAATATATTTTTTTGTCTTTCATATTTTTCTGAAACACACCAAACTTCAAACACCCATAACTTCCTCATACGAAGTTGAAAACTTGATCTAAAAGAATCATCAGAAAGCTAGAGATAAGAAGAACACTCTAAAAATACTAAACTTGATATTCCATAATGTAAAAGGGATCCAAATTTTGGATCATTCCTCCCTATTGAGAGAGAGATTTTGACCCCAAAAGCATTTAGGATGGTGGAATGAAGTGAGGGTAGAGCTCCTTCACTCGATCAAATGCATACCATTTGGCCTTGTGTGGGTGTTGGGCCTTAAATCCAATATGCCACATCATATGGTCACCAATGCGAGATGATCTCTTCTTCTTTTCCAACAATGCATCCTTAACAAAAATACTCATGTTCTCTGGGGTTAAATCCTCATCTATCGATAAAATGATACATGTATCTACTGCAACCAAGGCTTGTTCATACAAATTCAAATTCTCCACATTAACAACAGAATAAATCTACATATAAGGAGGAAGTTCTAACCAAAATGCATTATCAACAACTTGATCAATTATGTTAAAAGGCCCATACCTTTTTGGTTTCAACTTTTTCCCCTTACCATGTTGTCTTTCCTTACTAAGATGAAGCCATTCTTATTCCCCAACCTAAAATTTGTTATCCACTCTATGATGATTATATGTATATTGTATATAACTTAAATGTTCATCCCAAGTCTTAGGATGCTTATCATAATCACCTTGTAAAAGGTGTACCATTGTTCTATTACTGAGTTTTCTAACACTACATAACATACAACCTCTGATATACATGGTTACATTTTCTTGCATTTTAGGCCAATAATAATACCTTTGTAAATTAGGAAGAATTTTACCAGCACCAAAGTGTCCTTAAATATGATAAGTGTGAGCTTCCCTAATAAGACTATTCCTCTCACTTTTTGGAATACAAAGCTTGCCCAAATGAAAAAGTAATCCATCATGCATATGAAAATCAATATTTCCATTTTGTTTTTAATTATAATAATAGGAGAACCACATGGTGATGTGCTTGGTCTAATTACTTCTTGATCTAGCAATTCCCTAATTTGTTTCTTATTTTTCCATAAAAGAATGTCTATTCAAACCAATATTAGGAAGTGCAACATCAAGAAGTAATTGAATCTCATGTTGTCTATCTCTTTTAGGTGGAAGTTCTTTAGGAATTTGAAATAAATACTCAAACTCAGAAATTACCTCTTTAAATTCATATTTGTATTGAGATTCATATTTTTATAGATCCTTAATCATTTCCACTTCATTTTGAGAACTCACCATTGCAAGTGCAAGCATTTTCCTATATTAACAAGTCTCTTTGCTTGTCCTACAGTAATCAAAGAAATATTCCTTTTCTTGTTTTTATGAGAACTAATAATATATTCAATTACATCCTTTATGAGTATATATTTATTATCCTTTCTATAAAATAAAGCATATCTATCCCATAGATAAGGACTTCCAAGCATAATTCCACAAATATCCAAAGGTACAACATCAAATAAAACCTCATCAATGTAATCCTTATTAATTCCAAATTTCAATTTGCATTATCTAGTTACCTCCATGTTATAATTTTTATGAACCCATCCCAATGGATAGGGTTATGGATGTGGTTGAGTAGTGAGTGCAAGTTATTTTATATATTCCTCAATAATCAAATTAGCTTGTGAACTAGGATCAAACAATGTATCAATCCTTATTTTCTTAGTTTGTACTTTGCTATGAAAAGGTTTAATTTTCTTCTTTTCCTCATATGCATTATATGTGTTATGCAAAACCATACGTGACATTTTCTCATCTACATCAGAACCATCTTCAACTTCTTTATCAATAGTGTTTGCTTGTTTCTTTTGGTATTTAAATTTAGGGCATAATTCAAGATGCAATTTCCAACATTTAGCCTCTAAATGACCTTCTTTCTTACAATGAGTGCAAACATATTTTGACTTCTCTTTTTATGTAGTAGATGTGGTTTTCTCTTTTCCCTTATGTTTTCCATAATTATTAGGATTAGAAGCATTTTTCTTTTTCTCTTCCTTAATAAATTTCCCTCTTTCTTTTAAGTGTGTGGCTTGTATACAAACTTTATCCAAATCAATTGGATCAAATATCAACAAAGTACATTTCAAATAGTTGTTCAAATCACCAATATACTTTAGAAGAGTCTCATGGGATTTTAGAGAAATACCTAGCATTGTAGCCCTTTTTCAAAACTCGGTTGTGTATTCTTGCATACTTTTCCCTTTGCCTTGATGAAAGCTTTGCCATTGCATTGCCACTTTTTGATGGTATCCCAATGGATAAAATTGATCTCTAAGCAATTGTACAAAATGAGTCCAAGAAGCAATACAATAATTAAGATATTTATCCTCATTTTTCATATATTAATTCCCACCAAATAAGTGTATTTCCACTCATATTTAGGGTGGCTAATTAGATTTTATCCTCATCTTTTATAATATTTTATTTTCTATAATACACTTCAATTTGCTTGATCCAATGATCTAATTTTTTAGCATATACTTATCCATAAAAAGTAGGCAAATCATAATTTACTTCAAGCTTCAAAGGATAAATTTGAAAATAGCTATTTGTATTCTCAACATTCACTTTTTTACCTTCACTAGTTTCACCTTCACTTTTCTTATTTTGTTGCTTTTGGAAGTATTGAAATATGAGTGACATCTTTTGGAATATTGTGGTAAGATCAACAAGTTGCGTCTCCACATTAGATCCTCCTTCATTGGCCATGGTAATCTCTCTTTGCTTCCTTAGCCAACTTCTTGATCCAATCTTAGGATCTTCTTCCACAAGTTCCTCTCCTCCTTTCTTACTTTGCAATCTTCTATTCATGCAAAATAATTTCCAAACACCCAACAAAAAAACTCACAAAATATAGGTTAATCCTAATTCAATCTTATAATCTTTGATACCTATTGTGATCCAAAACTTTAAGAATTAAAATTCAAATAACTCTCAAATCTAGAATCATTCCACACTCAATTTTATTTAAGTGCTTCTAAGGAAAATGTGAGAGCAAGTATGTAAAACTAGAGAAGAATTAAGAACTCCAATCACATAAAAGATAAGCAAATTTACCTTGGTTCACCCAATGTGGGCTACTCCATCATTCTTAGCTCTATTCTCTTAGTGGGGTGGAATTCAAGTACAAAATGGACCTCCACAATCCTCCAAAATCTCCTCACATTCACACACAAACTTCAACTCTAAAATTCACCTTAAAAACTGAACTAAACTCTCCACAAACTTCCCCTTTTTCTCATGTTCAATTTCCTTATTTTTTATACAAAATATTGGATTCAAATTTGGGTGAGTTACAACAAAAATTACAACAAACTAAACCCATATCTAGATACCTATTTGGCTCAATAATCCACACCTAAATTTTGAGCTAAATTGGTTTATAAAATCTCCTAAAATAAGCCTCCAAATAGGTAAAGTCATGCTCTCTAGAAAACTATAGGCTTGTAAATTAACCATAGCCCAAATTTAGGAGATACAACCAATAAAAAATAATCTCGAACCTTTGAAAAATCAAAATCCATGCAATACAATCAAAATTGGCTTAAATAGGGTGCATGCAATAGGAGGGTGCCACTTGGCACCATTTTAGAGATCAAAAAGGGTGTGGTCAACCTTTTTTGACTAGTTCTGGGAAATCAAGGTGAGCTAGATATTTGCTAAATGGTTGGCAATCAAGGTCTTAGTAATTGACTTAGACAGCTAGCCCCTAGCAGGCTCCACCCACCTCTTAACTCCAATATGAGATCCATCTACTGGTGCTCCTACCTTGTCACCTCCACCATGGCCTCCACATAGTGTTTCCCTAAGTGGCATAGCGGGTCCCTCCATTGGCCACCCAAATACATTTTAAAAACTTTATAATATATTTTTTCCTTTTATATTTTTCTCAAACACACCAAACTTTAAACACCCATAACTTCCTC
>Ga0139314_100334_pt1 | contig 12121 bp, 16 predicted proteins | sample In2P11_FD_99376 | JGI IMG/M metagenome (GOLD analysis project Ga0139314, IMG submission 99376)
CACAATGCTAGCTGTTAACAAGGTTGGCTGGAAAGTCACCCGAGACACGGTGGTAGACGTGGTACCATCGATGACAGTAGTCAATGTCGTAGAGGACACTATGGCACTAACAGTGGTCGAACCACTAGAAGACGAAACTGCGGATTCTGCTGACGAGGTTGGCTGGAAAGTCACTTGAGACACGGTGGTAGATGTGGTACCATCGATGACAGTAGTCAATGTCGTAGAGGACACTATGGCACTAACAGTGGTCGAACCACTAAAAGACGAAACTGCGGACACAATGCTAGCTGTTGACAAGGTTGGCTGGAAAGTCACTTGAGACACGGTGGTAGATGTGGTACCATCGATGACAGTGGTCAGTGTTGTGGAAGATATCACAGGACTGACAGCGGTCAAAGCACTAGAAGACGAAACTGCGGATTCTGCTGACGAGGTTGGCTGGAAAGTCACCCGAGACACTGTAGTAGATGTGGTACCATCGATGACAGTAGTTAGTGTTGTAGAAGATATCACAGGACTGACAGCGGTCAAACCACTAGGAGACGAAACTGCGGACACAATGCTAGCTGTTGACAAGGTTGGCTGGAAAGTCACCGGAGACACGGTGGTAGATGTGGTACCATCGATGACAGTAGTCAACGTCGTAGAGGACACTATGACACTAACAATGGTTGAACCACTAGTAGGTGAAGTTGCAAACACAACTTCAGTAGTTGACGAGGTCGCTGAGAAAGTCATCTGAGATACTGTGGTGCTCGTGACTCCGTCGACTACTGTTGTTACTGTAACGGAAGAGACCACAGGATTGGTAATAGCAGAAGGAGTGCTCGATATACCTATGGATGCGGTATCGGTGGTTCCAGGAATCGTAGCAGTTGAAAGTGAAGTTACCTGCGAAACAGTGGTTGTGGTGGTACCATCCACGACTGTGGTCAGCGTCGTGAGAGAGACCACAGATGTGACAGTAACACTGACACCGCTGGATGGACCAACGGAGGCACCAGCAGTGGCTTCCGATGATGTTGAGGTCTGCGGAAACGTTGTTACAGAGATCGCGGTGATAGTTGTGCCATCAACGATTGCAGTAAATGTTGCACTTGAAACCACCAGGGGAGACACAGTTGAAAGAGTGCTTGATGAGCCAGAAGAGATGGTCCTAGAAGCCGACGATTGAGTCACCAATGAAAAGGTAGTTTGTGTCGTGCCATCAACGACAGTGGTGAATGAGGATGTAGAGACCACAGTATTAGGGATTGCCGAGAGTCCAGAGCTTGATGATGATGAAGCTGTTGCAGTTGGTGAAGTAACCAAGGAAACAAAAGTGCTGGTGGTACCATCGATAACAGTGGTCAATGTGGATGTGGAGACCACCACGGTGGACTGTATGGACAGGCTCCCTGGCGTAGCTGCTGAGCTGGTCTCAGTTGTTGATGAGGTTGTTACTGTGACAACAGTTCGCGTCGTTCCATCAACAACAATTGTGAAAGTCGAGGTTGAAATAACTGGGGTAGGTACTGCTGATGATCTAGATGATGAAGCGCTTTCTGCCGTACTTGCAGAACCAGTCTCAGCAGTAGAAGTGACCAGAGTGAATGTGGAGACGGTTGTGCCATCGACAACAGTAGTGAAAGAAGACGTTGAGATAACTGTGGTAGGTACTGCTGATGAACTAGATGATGAAGCTCTTTCCGCCGTACTTGCAGAACCAGTTTCAGTAGTAGAAGTGACCAAAGTGAATGTGGAGACGGTTGTGCCATCGACAACAGTAGTGAAAGAAGACGTTGAGATAACTGTGGTAGGACTGGACACAATCCCAGATGTGGCAGACGAACTCGTACCAGGAGGAGAGAGTGATGTGACGATAGAGAAAGTAGTTATCGTTGCACCATCATTGATGACAGTAAAGGTAGATGTAGAGACGACTGGAGTTGGAGCAGTTGACAAGCCGCTAGGTGCACTTGCAGAGGTTGTTCCAGCAGCAGAAGCGATCTCAGAGAAAGTGGTAAGAGTAGTCCCACTGACGACAGTGGTAAATGAGAACGTCGATACCACTACTGAGGTAGAAGTGGTAGATCCACTAGCAGATTCGGTCACTGAAGCCGTGCCAGCAGTACTAGAGGTGATCGCAGGTGAGATAGTTTGAGATGTGCCGTCAATGATAGTGACAAATGTGGATGTGGACACAACTTCGGTAGGACTAGTCGAAGGACGTTCGGATGTGATAGACGAGCCTATGTCGCTGGAACTGAGTGAGCTGGTAGTGGATAAGCTGCTGCTGCTTGTTGAGCTAACCAAAGAGAAAGTAACAATTGTGGTACCATCGCTAACGGTAGTCAGAGGAGTTGTGTCAAGGCCTGTATTTGAGCTGACGACACTTCCACCAGAGGTAGATAATGAACCTGATCCCACAGTCGAAGAGGGACCACTACTGGATTGCGAACCACCGACACTTTCGCTACCAGATACGGAGCCTGAAGCTAGAGATGTCAAGCTAGTCGATACACCGTCAACAGTACTACCACGAGATGTCATTGACCCAGATCCTGACGAGCCTCCTTCAGAACTAGCGCTCTCCAAAGTACTGCGGCTTGTCGTGACTCCGCTATCAGTACCTCTCGTAGTACTCAAGCCTGAGACAAAGGACGTGCTAGTGTGGCTACCATCGTCTCCGAAACTCACTTCGTCAGAAGCTCTTGAGCTGGAGGGCAAGCGACTTGTACTGCTAGCCCCACTAGACGGGTCAAGACTGGTTATAACACCATTGATAATATCACTGGTACTTGCGGTTCTTGTGCTAGCACTAGCACCACCATCGATGATCGTACCTCCAGAAGATGAGGAGAAAAGGCTCGAAGAGCTTGATTGAGGATCTCCAGTGGTGCTTATGGTGAAACCACTCGAAGTCCTGGAGATTATCTCGGTCGAGGTAGAGGATGCGCTCGAGAGGCTTAGGGGATTTTCAGAACCTTCAGGGCCCGATGTAGTTTGAGATCCTCGAGCACTGGTGCTAGAGTCACCAATAGGTGGTCCAGCAGGTCTACTTGAGGAAAAGATGCTGCTGGATGTTTCACCGGCTTCACCATCTCGACCAGCAGATGTGCTTGTTAGCACACCACTGATAATGCCACCACTGGTGCTGGCATCAGGGCCACCTTGACCTCCTTGGTCACTGAACGCTGACGAGGAGAAGCCATTTGTACTGCTTGTGCCTCCATCACTGCCGCGCGAGATGGAGGACCTAGTCAGCAATGAACCATCCCCGCCGGAGCCTCCGAAGATGCTCGTAAGAACGCCACTAATGATGCCGCTTCCAGACGTTGTACTAGAAGAACCATCCTGTCCGTCAGAGCTTGCAGACGAGGAGAGACCAGATGTGGCCCCAGTGTCTCCAGTATTTCCTCCAACTTGGCTAGTGGTTGTTCGCGTGCCGCTATCGGCACCGTCACCACCGTCAGAGGTAGAAATACTTGTGAGCACTCCGCTGATGATTGCGGATGACGCAGTTGTAGTGCCGGATACACCATCGCTCGAGGCGCTGGAACGCACTGACGAAAATAAACCCGAAGTAGTCGCAATGATTCCGCTAGATGAGCCAGGAGTTGTCTGCGTGTTACCTACTGCAGTGTCAGAGCCGCTGCCACCGTCTGAAGCGCCGCCAGAAGTCGAAATGCTTGTAAGAACTCCACTAATGATTCCAGAGGAGGCTGAGGTAGCTGAATTGCCATCACCAGAACCGCTGGAAGCAGTCAATCCCGAGGACGTACTGGCACCTGGAGTTCCAGATGCCCCTGAACTGCCGGATGCAGAGATACTCGTGAGAACTCCACTAATGATTGCAGAAGTGGTAGTTGTTGCACCTCCAGATCCTCCAGAAGCAGTTGGCGCAATGATAGTTGTGGTTCCGTTGAGGACTGTTGTCACTAGCGCAGTGGTCGTGTTACCGCTGAAGACACCGGTTCCGATCGCAGTAGCAACAGTGACGGTAACAGTCGTAGTTCCGTTGATGATCGTGGTAACTGTCACGATGAAGACAGGGCTGCCGATTTCAATCTCTGTGCCACTGGGATGAGATGAGTGAGATGTGCTTGATGAGCCACCATAGCCTATACCGGAACTGGAGGTGCTGCTGAGGACTGGATTAAGCCCTCCATCAACCAGAACACTGGTTCGACCTGATCCAGAAAGACTGCTGACAATGGCGGAAAGGGAACTGCTGGAGCTAAAGACTGGATTGAGACCTCCATCAACCGGTACGCTTGTATGAGCTGATGCAGAAAGACTGCTAGCAGCGATGGAACTTCTGGAAGAATACCACGACGCTGTATCGGTAACACCTGGAGGTGGACGATCTGGCTTGCCGTCAGTTCCTCCCGGTTCTCCATAACTTCGGCCTCCAGTCTGGGTAGTCCCAGAATCTGTGAACGATCGACTGCCAGAAAATCTGCTCAAGCCAGATGAATGCCAGTCATTCCCGTCACCATCTCCATATCCGCCGTGTTCGTTTCCACCGCCTCCATTGTTGCCACCATTGTTGCTGTTACCTCCGCCATTGTTGTTGTTATTGTTGTTGTTACTCCCTCCTCCCTTTCCACCACTCCCACCGCCACCACCAGTGGGAAGGTTCGGCTGGCCATGACTATCTGTTTGCCAGTTATTCCAATTACCAGAACCATCAGGTCCAGTTCTGGTGCCAGTACCAGCGGTGGGTTGAGTCCAGTCGTGCCATTGATGTGTACCATGGACTCGGTTCCATGAGGCTGTAAATGATCTCCAATTTCCAGGAGTCCATGGTTTTGACGTGCTGTAGGTCGTGTAAGGATTCTGTGGATTCATCCACATATTCGTGGGACGCCAGGAGACAATTGTTTTACTTCCAGACGCACCTCCTCCACTTTGATCCGGTAACACAGCGGTGCTTGAACCTTCCCATGGCCGTGATGGCGGAGTTCTGATCGCAGGAGTTCCATCATCTTTCTGAGGCCAACCCCAAGTCCTATTGCATTCGGCCTCGAGACTTTGTACAGGTTTTGGCCAATCTTTGCCGAAGAAATGTGGTGCTGACGGAATTGGGTAGGCGCTCGGGTTGTTGTTCACCGTTGCTGTTGGCTCTGGCTTCCAAATCCAATCACCTGTTACGAGATACGTTTGGACTTTGCACTCCAGGCCGTTGCTTGCGAAAATATTTTGTGCAGAGATTGGTTGAGCCAATCCTATTCCTAGGGTGAGCGGTAATAGATCAAACATTGTAAAAAGAATGACAAGCTCATACAGAGCTTCAAGGGAGCGTACAATCAGTTCTCGAGAGAAAATAGAACTGAACGATTTTGGCCAGACAAAGAATAAAAAGAGATGGGCATTGCCACAACAGGATCAAATACCTTGGCTCTTGCGGAGGTATGAAACGCCTCATAGTCATTGAACTGGCTCGTTCTCTTGATGAAGTACATCTGTAGTGCACTTTGTCCGAGCTTTGAAATATAGCAGGGCCAGATACTCAAAGGCCTCACTTGGAAGTATGATGACACCGCAAAGTAGTCCGTGCTTCAACAAAACACATCCACACGAAGTACCTGAATACTGTCGCAATGAACTCTTTGATAGCACCAGTAAGTCTCTGCGAGCATGTTTTGTGTTTCGACATTGTCGCCATCGATGAAAAGAACATTTCTTCCAATAGGCTGCCTTACTGGATTGGGCTGGGAAGCAGTACCGAGCGAGCTTATGCCAGACTCTTGGTGTTACAGTTGGACGGCAAGCGAAGCCAGTGGTGGCATAGTCAGGTACCAAATCAATAAAAGCACTGGCTGGATGAGCAACAATAGTCCTAAGCATCGATTTTCGGTAGGTAGTCAGAAATGTCAACTCGGGAACGACCCGCCACCCCGGAAGATCGAAGAAGCTTGGGCACAGACCGCACCACGACCTCCACAATATAAGACTATCGACTTGGCTCACACGCAACGACCACATGGTACCTGATCTCGAATCATGATCGGGCGAGGAATGATTTAATGCCGCGTATGTTCATCTTCAACCACTTCCAAGTCCCGATGGACCAAGATCAAACCTCTCATCGACGAGCATCTCGATGACCAATTGTTCATCAGGGGTGTTTTGATCGGAAGCGAGACGTTCCAGAACCAGCCACAGTCCACCAGTCCCTGGCCCATGAAGAGATGGATGCAGATTTGTATCTCCGATTCGTAAGCCAGACTGTACTGCCGCGAATTCTCCAAGGTCATTAGCCGATGCTGCTATGACAGTTTTGTACGGTCCTTGCCCTTTCTCCAAAGTCATTTTGAAAAGGGAGGATGCTGGAGAAGCTCTCGCTTGATGAGCAATGAAGATGGCACGAGTAACCTGGCTCAAAGTAATTGGTGCTAGAAGTCGATTTGTTCCATTTGGAAAATGTGCCAGGCTAGAATCCACCTTATATCTGCCACTACTCTCAGCAGGTAAGGGTCTGATTGTTGTGGTACCTTGTTCGGATGTAAGCACATCGAGTGTGAATTTCGCGTACTGATTCTGGTCGAATGTTGAACATATCACGGCATATTCGCCCTTGCTCAGCTTCGTTTCAATGACCGCACTCAGTCGCTGATAGTCTCCAGAATGAGCTACAGTGTCTCTCATGCGAAGCTTCGTGATGCGATTGCCGTCGTTTCTTGAAACCAACATCTTCACATGAATATCTCGTACTCTGTCCTCTTCATCAACGGTTGGTGGCAGTTGCAGCAAGAAAGCTACATTCTGTTCTCTTTTGACTGATAGGGTGAATTGAGGATTGATGAGATAATGGGGAGAGTCTGAGCTACCACCTGCTGTTGATCGCGTCCATGCTGCAGGTAGAGTTACTTGTGACGAATATCGCGATTGGGCTTCGACCAACGAGATGGAACTAGATGCAAATGCCGAGATCGTAAAGCTATGTTTTCAAGGAGGAAGATCGTGTGAAGCAACGACCACAGTAAATGGTGCATTTCCGAGCACCTCGTATTTCAATAAAGTGTTTGGCGAATCAACAAAAGGACCACGGATTTCAGCACCCTCGCTAGACAACAATCGCGTACCATTTCGTTTGTATAGATACAAACTTATGTAACCATTCTTTCCGTGATTAGCATGAGTGTAATCGCCGGTCCGGAAATGGCGATTCAGAAGGATCCAGACCTTTCCTGGTTTTGAACATGAAACCGAAAATTGAGGATTGGTGATAAAAATGTTTCGAGCACTACCAGATAGAGGAGTTTGCCATGAGAAATGCATATCCTGTCGGTGTGAGAACAAACATGGATTCCAATTAATGTAGAGGTTGTCAAAGTATTGGAAGACATGATGGAGCTGGATCCAGAATGTACCAGGCATCATATCCTCAGTCTGATTATCTTGACTGACAGTAGCAGCAATTTCGCTATCCTCTACAGCAGTGGGATTAGGTCTTCTTCTGAGAGCGCCTTTCCAGACATCGCCATCAGCCCAAGGATTTTTCAAAAGCATTTCTTTGACGGGACCATCATCATGCAAATCTAGAACTGCATAATCGTGCTCTGCGGCGAGACCTAGCTGCTTCTGCTCTCCTCTCGGAAGCTTGCCAGTTCCGATTGTCAAGATGATATTGCCTACACGGAAAGCACTTACAAGTTCTGACCAAAGCTGATCTTGTTCAATTTCCTCGTCATGTAGGAACACTTGTTGAGGAATCCAACCAGTCAGTACGGCAAGGTCTGTCCCAGAGTTGCTGCCTGGAAAATCGTAACCACCTCTGACTTTCAAGTAAGCCTTTTCTACCAGTGCGGGCCAAAGAAGACCAGGATGGGATCTATCAATGACGTATAAGAGGCGTCGAGTCTTCGAAGACGGGAGTGTGTCATCTATCTCGACTCTTCTCCAGCAGCCATTGAAGTAAAAGCGAAAAATATACTTGCCATTTGGAGACAAGGTAAGCTGGTTTCTAACATGATCACGAGGCCAGAAAATAGAGGCAAAGTTCTGTTGATGGTCAGCTTCGCCTTCTGACAAATGCCAAAGCTTACCTTTGGATGTCCTCGTTCCGCTCGCGTAAATCCTGAGCACATACTTGCCACGACAGAACAATCAGAGGTCATGTCCTGAACAAGGTCAATTCTGGAAAGAAACTCCATAGTAGGCTCTTCGAATCTTAGTTCACCGCCTCTGGTCTCATTGATCGTTTGCAGAATTTCGGCAGGTCTTTTCCATCCCGTGAAAACACTCATATGCGATTCAGGTAAAGGAAGGGTAGGAGAGTCCAAGAACATAGGCTCACCGTCCTTGAGTTCAAATTCAGAATCAAGGGGGTCCTTGTCCCACTGCTTGAAGAGGAAACCGTTCACTTTTGAACCTTCAAGAAGTATAATTTTCTCACGTGTGGTTAAAGTTCTTGTTGACTGTGGTCCTTGGGGAGCTTCGCTCGAAGTATCGTCTGCATGATTTGGACTTGCATTACTTGGAATTGCCTTCTTCAAAGCTTTGATGGATTCAGCTTTAGCTAACACTTCCTTACACTTTCGATCGAGACGCTTTCGCTCCGAGGTAGAAGTACTTATTCGAAGGGCTTGCATGTACAATTCAGCACTCTTAATCGCAGCATCAAGTTGAGCATCGGATGAGCTTTGAGAAGTGATTTTTCGTTCGACGACAAGAGCACGAGCCTCGATATCACTTAAGGTCGGTCTTTGACTGGCCATGACTTGATGCTCGAACGTGGGTTTTGTGCCAACAACATAATCAATCAAATGCCGCGTTGACTTGAATCCGCGTCCGCAACGCGTACGATCTGGGGGAACTGAGGATAAACGATGGACCGAGCGCTGGGCATTTACAGATAATTTCTTGTCATGTTTGTTATGTTTGCTGTTTGTCTCCGAATTGCCGATCCATCTTCCTTTATTACTCTGTCGTCATCGGTATTGGTTCGGACCTCGATTCGAATGTGCCTCGGCCTATTGCGAAATCATCTCGTGCTGTTTTTCCTGTTCCCATATCCGATGAGCATAGAGGGACGGAACGACGAGCCTGATTCCTGAATCTATGGCTCTAGAAGATTTCGATCACTATCCTTGTTCATGACCTCCTGAAACTTCAACTCTTTAATCAGCTCTGGGGACAGATCACAGTAGCAGCATCACTCACTCCTCGCCAACCATCTGTTGACGTCGACATACTTCTGCATCTTTCGATTCCTAGACATCAACTTATCGAGGCAGAGCAAATCTCAGAGCTTCAGCACCAGAAGACATTATGTCAAATTCCACAAATCTTGCACCACTCCCACCATGGGGAAGTGCTGTCGCAGGTGCCACTGGTGCAGTTCTGGCAAATGCTATCGTTTATCCTCTCGACATGTAGGACAAGATTGCACCATACTTTTGTTACAGAAAGCTAATATCAATACTGTAGAGTAAAAACGAGACTACAAGTCCAAATCAAACGATCAAAAGCGTCTTCCACCGACCTCACACCCTCAAGCGACCCTCACTACGAGTCAACACTTGACGCCATCCGCAAGATAGTCGCTGACGAAGGCCTATCAGGACTATACTCAGGTATACATGGCTCTCTACTCGGAGTCGCCAGCACCAACTTTGCCTACTTCTATTGGTACAGCGTAGTGCGAACATTGTACGCAAACACACAAACAATCCCAAAACCACCATCAACCGCTGTGGAGTTGTCACTGGGTGCTGTAGCAGGAGCTGTTGCACAAATTTTCACAATCCCTGTGGCTGTGATCACGACACGGCAGCAGACACAGCCTAGGGGCGAGAAGAAAGGTTTCATGGATACAGGACGTGAGGTAGTGAATTCTGAAGATGGTGTGACAGGACTATGGCGAGGTCTGAAGGCAAGTTTAGTGCTGGTCATCAACCCAGCCATCACCTATGGAGCATACCAGCGGCTCAGAAATGTCATCTTCCCAGGCCGACTGAGCCTGAAACCATGGGAAGCGTTCTTCCTTGGGGCACTATCAAAATCCCTCGCAACACTAGCAACACAACCTCTAATTGTCGCCAAAGTCGGTCTCCAGTCACGACCACCATCCGCACGGCAAGGTAAACCATTCAAGACTTTCAACGAAGTCATGGCGTACATCGTCGAGCATGAAGGACTGCTCGGCCTCTTCAAGGGCCTTGGTCCGCAATTGCTGAAGGGCTTGTTGGTGCAAGGTCTACTGATGATGACGAAAGAACGCATGGAATTGTTCTTCGTTCTGCTGTTCGCATACGTACGCACCGTACGCGAGAAGAAATTGAAAGAGGCACAGGAAGCACTAAAGAGAAACGCTCAGCCCGTAGTTGAGCAAGTCGCTGAGAAGTTCAAGGAGGTGATGCCTGTGGTCGCGAAGTAGAGCAGGCTGGGAAAGACAATCTTGCGGAAGAGATGATGAAAACAGACCTCCCTTCTGCACGAAATTGGCGGTATATATGTGACGTGCAGGTTGTAAATGGGCAGAAAGCAATCGGGGGATTCGACAAATTTATCTTGGAGTAAAAGCATCAGGCGTTGTGAAGTACGGGCAGGATCATTTTGTCACTCTTTCTTTTTCACAATGAGAAATCTACATATAGCTTGAATTGAAATGAAATGAATTGAAATACTGGCACATCGATATATCCATTTATCAATCCTATATCGCATTTCCAAAGAATATAGTAGAAAACTAGCAATGACCAAAAAAAGAGAAAAACTGCAAACTGCAAACAATATATTTCCTCATCTCTCCATTCTGGAACACATCCACACTCAGATCCAAGCATTTTATTTCCTTTCCCCTTCCTTCACTACATTATTTATTATCATCATATGCTACCGCGATACATATTTAACCGTCCCGTCCCATCCCGCCTGATCTGGTCTGGTCTGGTCCGGTCCGGTCCGGTCCATCGCAGAAAGTTCGAACCAGATAGACAAGCACGAGCGAATCGTTCTGCAAAGCACACACGTACATATTCACGCCATCAAATACGCAGGTCTTGCTTGACACGTATACGTACGTTCGATATACTCGAGAAGGATGAATGATTGCATACACGTGTACATATATGCTGTCCCAATCTCCGATTCTTCCTCACTCTAATGTTTACTGTTTGCTTTACCGTTGCTATTGCTATTCCTCATGATCGTTACCTAACATACATGTAACAAGAACCCTGCTACCAAAATATACACTTGCAAAAGTGAACAATTTTTGGTGTTCTTTCTCTCTTTCATCCATCCATCCATCAGCTCGTCTGTTCACTCAACTATTTGTCTGTTGGTCAGTGAGGATGCGAGCCAGCGAGTGACTCTATCCTCCAATACTCGGGTCAGAATTCAACAGATCAAGAGCGCTTGCTTCAGCGGTATCGGACCAAGCCACTCAAACCTCCTCGCCGTCCTCGTCACCATCACCAAGCAACTCATCATCCTCCACCACCTCAGAATAATCCTGCTGGCGATTTGTAAACGCATCACGACTTCTGTACGGTCCACCAGAAGCGTTGCCGGCGTAGCCTCTCCCGCTGCCGAATCTTCCACCGATGCCTCTGCCCGCTCCAGATCCAGAGCCGGAGCTGAGGGGCGTGTATCCTCTTGCACTACGCACAAGAGAGGAGATGAGGAGGGGTGTTGCTTTCGCGACGGCCACGACGGCCGCAATGACAGCGACAGGGACAGAGATCCAAAGCGGATCGCCACCACCCGACCTCACACCTGAGGCGGCGCCGGTAGAGTCGCCGAGACGGATGGAGCCAAAGCGCATGCCATAACCGTTCTGGTATCTGTTCCATACCCAATATCCCACCGCTCCAGCGACGAGAACAGGCACGACGATCGCGAAGAAAATGGTGAGACCACCGACGCCGTGTTTCTCTTCAAATTCACTCTCATGACCTGGGCAAGGCCTAGCCTCGATCTTATCCATTTCCCGTCCACCATCGCATGTCGTCAGTGGAATACGCCTGTAGCCGGTAGGTTCCCAGAACTCGATCTGTTCAGGATTCTGCTTGCAGAACTCCTCGTGATTCTGGGGCCTCAAGCCTTCGACGAGCTGGCAGCTACCATCGGCAATGAGTTGGTAGTTGTAGTCGCACTCAAAGTCCTGGCGAGTGCAAGAGCAGTT
>Ga0139314_100338_pt1 | contig 12074 bp, 9 predicted proteins | sample In2P11_FD_99376 | JGI IMG/M metagenome (GOLD analysis project Ga0139314, IMG submission 99376)
AGAGGCACTATGCTGGGCCACAGAAGCTTCAGCCAAGATTCGAAGCCGATCTTACTCTTTTGCCTCTTTTTCCTCTTTTGTTGCTTTGCTCAATTTTGCCTTCAAGTTCCTGATTCGGGCCTTGCACACTTTGTTTCACGCCATGTAGTGGAAAGCCATGTGTCTCAGTAAGGCATGGTCCTTGTCGGCCTTGTCCAGTAGCCTCTCCAAGTGCATGTTAACTCTCTCGAGATTGGCCTCGCGATCATCATTAATCTCTTGCTCCAATGACGTGAGCTCAAATCTTCTCCTTTGTGCAGCTTGGCGATGCTCACGAATGTTTTGTAGCTCCATGATCGCTTGCTGATCCTCAAGCTGTTTGTTCCTCTACTCCAGATATTTCATGTTCCACTTAGCCCTCTCCAAGTCAAGGGATAAGGCTTCAATCTTTGATTTCTGCTCCTGGATGATCTCTCTAATTTGTGCACTTGTCGGTTCTGTATCTGTATCATCATCATGAAGGAGAACAAATTCGGTCTCTCTTTCACTTGATGGCTCACCTGAAGGCCCCTCATCCTACATTGGCTCCTTACCTCTGTCCTGTTCCTGTGTCGTCGATGCCAGAAGCAAGGCCCCTTCCACCCTGGGTGGAGATAACACCGCTTTGTTGCTGCAAAAAAATGTCTACTGCCTCTCTGATAGGTGATGGATACTGGTATAGCAATGGTCTCATGGCACTCATACTGATGAGAAGGACCATCTATCTCATGATCTACCTCTGATAGCACCTGTGAAGCACTGGAGAGGTCACGGGAGATGAAGTTCTCCCAAGCAATTCCCTGCAATCCCAACTGATGATCCACCAAAATCCGAATAAGAGTAAAGTGATAAACACTGTTAAGTTGCTGCTGAGGGGTCTTATGCTACATGAAAGTGTTCATCCTCTCTATGTTCCTACAAATGAAAAAAGGGAGGTTCATCGTCTGCACCCTGGTAAAGTGCATGAGCAACCTGATGTGATAGGCATATAAATGAGAGAAACTCCCCTCACAGCTGAAGTACTTCATGATCAATTTCATGAGCGAAGCATATTCATCTTTCAAATATCTGAATGGGAAGACTCTTGTGAGCTGACTCAAGAATATGGCCTTAATGTAAGGCTCATAGTGTTGCCTATCCACCTTCTATTTCTTGTGCCACTGTTCTCCAACATTTGGTATGCCTGTTGCCACTGAGATAGTTTCGGGTGTCAATGTGAAGGTGACCCCGGCCAAGATAGACTAACCTCCATGTAGGTGAAGCACAAAAAGACGGGCGAACTCATGATGAACTCTAACATTAGCCACCCTTTGACAAAATTCAAAACATGCTAGGTGCTGGAAACATGACATGGCAAGAGGGCATGCTTGTAATTCAGTGAGGGTAGTGGGTTCATCCCTAACATGTTTGCCACTCCTGTGATGTCTCCTTAGAGCCTGTTCTCTTGAGGATGAATCACTTTGTGTCTCCATCTCATACTCTGATGAATGCTCCGATGCCATGACTGTTGTATGTACTGTACTTAGGCTGCTCTTTGATGATGGTGTGAAGCTAGGTGTTGTTTGTGATATCTGCCACCAAGGGGAACAATGAAACAAAAGGGAGTATTAGGAGGGGAATAATGTGATGGGAATAGGGGTTATGGGGAAGTTTGTTTAGGGATATGTAGGGGGTTTGGGTATTTGATAGGGTACGGTTTTGGGGTTTTGACAAGGTAGGGTTTTGGGGTGTTATGTTGACAAATAAGAGGAAGGGAAAGGGAATAGGGTTTGGTAGTGTTTTAGGGTAGGGATAATAGGAAAAATGAGAAAGGGAGGGTAGGGAAAATTGGTAGGTGAGGTAAAAATGGTGGGTGAAGATGGAACCTTAGCCTCAATACCACAATTATGCAACCCTAGCAACAATGGCCTTTGGTGTTTTCTTGTGGTTGATTTATGAGTTTTGTTGCATTCAAACATAGCCATAAACCACCATATCATTTATAAACTTTGATGAACAAGTCATGTCATAGAGCCTACCTGTCAATTTGAGGGGCTTCACAAGAAATTTGAGGAAATTTGGCACGGTTTTGGCCCTTTTTGGGTGTGCGCCACACGCAAAACCCAGTGCGCTGCACCCTGGGTGTGCACCGTGCCTGTTGAAAAATACACTGAGGGATGGATTTGTGTGCACTGCGCCCTCTATGTGTGCCGCATCCCTGTGTATATGCACCGCACTCCTAGAAACTGCCTCCAACGCTCTCCAACATGCACTTTGCCTCTCAAACACTTTGAAATATCTCCCTACGCACTTGATTTGCACAATGGCTTTGATTTTGGTGGAAACTTGTTATAAAGACTTGGAAGTCATGGGTTAAATTTTTGCTTCTTCAAAAACCCATTTTTCTAATGTTATGTTTTGACACTTTTTCACTGACTTAAAGCAACACTGATTTTCACTTTCCCTTTGAAATTTTAGCTCAAATGATGAAATTTTCGGCACTCTTTGCAGGCATTGCATGACAGGGCATTTGGCCATGGAAACCATGACTACACCTGAAGAAATCAACTGATAAATTTTTTGAAAATTTTATCACAAATGACACTGTTTGACTTTTCTTCAAAATAAAGTTTTGAAGAACAATCGAAATTTGTCCACATGACGATGAAACTCTCTGAATCATAACTTTGTAAGGGCCTCACTCTGGCCTGCATGGCTTTATTGGACATGGTTGAAGACCAAATTGATTAATCCCTAGACCTAATTATCGAAAATGACTTTTGTCCATTAAAGGACTAGACCTTGATTGTCATGGACTTTAGTGATCATTGACAAAAGACCTAAGCCAGCAGGAGCCAAACATGAGGGGAAATGACTAGCATGACCTTTTACGTCAGATTATGGCATGCTCCTAGCAGAATGCAACTAGGTGAATGGAGCAGGATTCCTAAAAATGAAATGCATAAAGAGTTTTGATCTCTGACGGAGGACTCACTAGACTGACTCTAACACGTAGGATGGGGAGATTAGGGGTTGACTAGTAGATGGCCTGAGTGAATCAAGGTGAGGGATACAATAAAGTGAGTAGAGACCAGATGATCTAAGGATGTTTAGACATTAGGGAGATAAAAACGAAAAATATCCATGAAGGGTAAGAGCACACACATCGATGTAGGAAGGGAGCACGACAAAATAATTTAGCGAAGTGTTATGTACTGGAGTCATATTTGAGCACAAAAGTGAGGTAAGAGAGAGATATGCATTAGATCCTATGATAGATAAAAGGATAATAATAGGGGGAATAATAAGGAAACACAATAGTGACTATTGAGAAGTTAGGGATCGAGAAAAAAGAATAAATGCATATCCCCTTCCCAACAGAGTGTTGCACATAGGAGTTAATGAAGAATTTCATAGCGAAAGAGGAAAGAATAAGCATGGAAACTACTAGTTCAACTTAGGACAAGAAGAACTCATGTATCCTAGTGAACCTTGTTAATTTTTCTTAGGTTTATATTTTTCTTTGCTTTAGATAATTTCATTTCATTATCTATATATTGAATTCACCCCACAATATCATAACATTATTCAACAAGATATGAAACTATATAGAAAGAACAATATCATTATCAATGCAATGAAACATAAAGGAACAATAGAAGAAAATAATTCACTGTAGAGACACCAGGATTGGCCAAAGACCAGGGAAAAACCCAAAAAGGGGGAAAACCTTTCAATTTCTTCTTCTTATTAGATTGTCATTGAATGTTTTAGCAAAGAGAAAGTACAATGATCCATATCTTCAACCAAAAAACTATCCAACAAAATAAACTAAAAAACATCTAAGAGATGAACCAAACACTACTAATAATCAAAAACCTGATTCAGAATCCTACGATCAATTGTCATGAATTGTCAAAATCTGTGGTCAACTGTCAAAATCAAACTGTAGGTTCCAACTATACGAAGAGAGAGATGTGTGTGGGGATGAAACCCTCCCACTGCACTCATAGGCTTATTTTCATGTGATTGCAACCAAAAATATCATGTATCATCCTTGTGGTTAAGAATGAAAAACCCTAATGACATGTGAAAGCTTCGAACCCTGCAATTTCAGACCTAAACAAACCAATCTCTATAAACCACTTCAAACTTGTGTGAGCCAAACCAAAGAAATAAGAATGATGATGATATCCAAATGAGGGTCACTTGACTTGTATTTATAGCCATCCAAGGGTTTCGAATTTATCTTTTGGGATGACTTGTGCTTTTGTGCACATGTGGGTTTCCATATTAAAAATATATCTTTTCGTTAACCAAATTAAATTCTTCCAAGGGCTAGTAGGGGTATTCCTTGGTGAGAAAGGTTGTCTAAAGGAAAGAATTTGTCCTCAAGTTGCTAAAATTAAAAATCCCTCTCATCTAGGGAGAAATTTCTGGCTACAACATATGTCCTATTAGAAATATCTCATCAAATGTCATCACTACATATCTCAACTCATCTCTGTTCATGTGCTCATCTGTTCTCATCTATGCTCATTTGGCCATATTTGATTATTATATTGTGCTCATTATCTCTAATCATATGATGAATCTATGGAGCTACAAAACATTCGTGAGCATCGCCAAGCTGCACAAAGGAGAAGAGTTGAGCTCACGTCATTGGAGAAAGAGATTAATGAGGATCAGGAGGTCAATCTCGAGAGATTTAACATGCACTTGGAGGGGCTACTGGACAAGGCCAACAAGGACCATGCCTTGCTGAGACACATGGATTTCCACTACATGGCGCGAAACAAAGTGTGCAAGGCCCTAATCAAGAATCTAAAGGTGAAATTGAGGAAGGCAATCAAGAAGCAAAAGAGGCAAAGGGAACACGATCGACTTCAGATATTGGCTAAAGCCTCTATGGCCCAATATAGTGCCTCTTAGAGAACCTCCAACCCAAATTTCAAGAAATTTGGGGCAATTTTGGTCACATGGTAATTTTTTGGTCAAAACACAAGTTTTTTCTCCCTATGCGCATTGGGAGCTCCAAATGACAAATGGCTTGCATTTTTTGATTCAACATGAAAAATCACGACTACTGGTGCTTGGGAAAGAAATTTGGGCATGATTTAAGTCTCCAGGAACATGCAAAAAATGGCCTCTCTGCCCCTATTTTGACACACAGGAAGCAGTCTTGAAAGAATGAAGATTTGGAGGGGCAAATGAGCACCAAATTCAGAAATTCCACTTGGGTTGGAAAGTAGACAAGACATGCTTTCCAACAAGCACACTTGGGCACATTTTGGACTCATGCAAGTGCCTCAAAATAGGCTCCAAAGTGGTGTGATGCATATAGAAAGTGGTGTGGCGCATATAGGGAAAAAGGCCAATTTCACCTCCGAAAAATCTCGATTCGCGACTTCTCCAAGTGGGCCCGCTCATATACATTTCACTTTTTCAGCACCTAAGGTGGCATTTAAATTATTTCCACTCCATATTGGCTTCTATCCATGTGGCAACGGAAGGCAAATAGTCACCCAAGCCATTTGTCATGTTTGTAACACTGCACCTGTAGCTAATGGTTGGCTTTCCACCTCCATTTTGTAATGATTCGAGTAACTCCCCAACCCTTGGGCATTCTATCTCTTCATGGCACATTCTATATATTGTATGCAAACTATTTTCAAAGGATTGGTTGGCTTGTAACTTCTAGGAGACTATGGGAAAGAAACTCTGTTTCCTCATTGTATATTTTGACAGAGGATTAATGAAAGGCAGCGGCTTTGTATCATGAGATTCATGTGGTTGTGAGTGTAGAAAATGTGTCTCTTATGTTTCATATGTATTTCATTATGTTTCACAGTTCATTTCATATTCATTTCCAGTGAGTTTTTCTAAGTTAGATAAGGTAGAATTCATTTATATTGCTCTGCCTGTGGGAAAATTTCATGTTCAGTGTTCTTCTTCCATTGAAAAGGATTCATGTACTTATGCCCTTTTCACTCTCCTAAGAAATCTCTCCATTCCGTGTTATTTCAAACTAAATTTCTATACTTTCTGCCAGTCTTGCCTCATGAAGTAATCTGTACCTTTGTATTAAATTCTCTATTCATTGTTTTCCGTTGGTCCCACACCATCCCAGAAACTCAGTCATTCATAAAAAATTGTTTCTTGTATCCATATTCACTTACTAGCCTAAGATCAATATTTCATTGTAAGTCATCTCAGACCATTTCGTTTATCTATTCGCTGAGCATGACTCGGAGAGAGCCCTCTCCTGTTATGGTAGGGCTAGCTACCAGACTGAGTGTGGTTTGTGGTTACCCTAAATTTTGCCTTCCTTCAGCCTAAGGCAGATTTAGGTGCTAACACTACGCAAAGAAATTCAACTACTAATGGTGTCATATTCTAATGACATGAATCCCTTGTCACACAACAACATGTTTATCTTGGTAAATGGCGATCTCAAGTATTTTCCTTGCTATCCCTTGAAAAAACATATTTCTGCTACACTATATGACTAGGTACATTCTATAGAGAACTTAACAACATAATACTCCAATATGCTATTTATTCAGAAGTATATTGTGCACATGACTTTGTTTCTTACAAAATTTACTCTTTGGACCAATTCAGAATTCCAAATATGTGGTACCACAGGGTGCCAGTTTCTGACTTCCTCTGATGGTCATTACAACCAATCATCCAAAATAATCAAGAACTCACTGAAGAAAATTTCATGAAAATATAAAAATATATACCTTTGTATCCATTCCTCGATATTCATTCATATATTTTTTGTTTTTTAACCACAAATTTGTATTCCTTCATATGTACTCATTGTTATATCCCTTCCCTAGGAGGTCTCCACATCCCATTCAATCACAAATCCCAGTCCCAACAACATAGCCATTTTTTGGCATGCAAAGGGAATTTTAAATTTTAGAATGAATTATCCAATAAAAATCCCTCTAATACTGACCCTTTGAACAACACTTGCGAGTAGGTGAAGTTTCACCAAAGACATCTTATGAGGAACTACATGAACCTAGATAGTTCTACAGTGATGATGGAGATATGGATCCTATCCTACCACTAAATAAGATAATTTTATTATTACTAACAAGTCTTTGTTAAATTCCAACTATCATGGCTCACCAGCGTAATAGATCATCATTACAGTGTGCATTTAAGAACAATACTTACTCAAGTTCTCAATCCAATACTACATCAAGGATTCGAAGATATTTCCATCTATGTTTAACTAACTAACTAAGGTTATTTATAGTTTTTCAATTAGGTGAAAGCTAACACAAAAACCTATATTAATATGGGTGGTAAATATTACCATGGGAAAATATTTCAAAATAATCCTAACAACTTTCCCTATTTTCCTCCTTTCTGCACATTGACCCTTGATCTACCTTACTGTGCAGAATCCTTCTGCATGGTCCTCCTTACAAAGATCCCCAAAGATTGTACCTTAACCCATTGTTCCAACACCCTCAATATTGTAGCAAAAATGTTGTAACTCCAAGGATCTCATCTTTGATTATCAATTCAGGGTTTGTACAAACTTAAGAGGGGTTAGCATTGTATGTGCAACATGCACTATCTCCTTCATCTTTCAATTCTCATACAAGTGGTAAGTGTTGGAGTGAAGGTTAGATGAACATAAACCAAGTTAAGTTGTTGGACTAAGTTAGGCTACAAGAAAGCAAATTTTCATAAATAACCCATAGAAAATTAAATCACAAACACACCTATTGATCTAGGAGGATCCATAAATAGAAGTGGCCTTGAAAATAGCTCAGAAAACAAAGTCATCATATGGAAGTGAAACTAGAACCAGATTGTATTTCTCATTGCACTGATTCTAACAGTGTGAATGGCACTCAAATCCGAGTTCGTATGCTCAAGTTATTGCTGGTCAAAGTTTTGGACCAACTTGGCCAAGTGGCAGTCTTAACGAGGCAACAAATTGGTAGAATATCAGCGCATGGAATCTAGCTATCATAATAGTCAAATTTTTCCCCTATTTAATTTGTCTAATATCACTTATTTTCTAGTGGAATAAAATTAACCACGGTGGTCTAAAATATATATATATATGGGGTGGCAAGCCGCCACCTGTCAACAGTGATATTATATTATATTAGGTGGGCAGGTCACCCCCAGCGGACCTACCCAACCCCGGTGGAACCAACACATTATATATTGCCATAAAACATTGAGATAACCACCACTGAATATAAATTTTATGCCATAATCGCTGACAAATATAAATTATTTTCCATAACTGCCGATGAAATCACATGTAACCAAAACATTGTCACTTTTAGAAAAACTGTCAGACCTTATATGGGAGGCGAAGGATTCAAAACCGGAACCACCACCGACATAAATGACTCTACCACCAACAATCCACAACTCGTTCCTTCATGGTTCCTCCCACCATATAATATTTAAGCTCTCATATTCCATTCGAACAAAAGGCAAAGTGGTGGAGGTCTGGGCACAGAGCCCTGAGCAGTAGAGGTTATGGAACCATGAGCGAGGGTATCTTGGAAATGTTAAAAATATTCCCTTAGAGGGTTAGAATTTGACAAGTTTATAGTCTATTTTTCACATTTTTGCGCAAGGAATCCATCCATGCAATCCATTTCTATAGTTGAGCTCTCCATTTTCAGGACATCATCCAAATCGGAGGTGTAAAGGTCATTTTTGTAAATTTGGTTGCAACTGATTTCTTTGATGCCACTTAATAAAAGAATGCCTCCCCACTTTGATCAGGGCCCAGAAACGTAGCCCACATTGGGTGAATTCCATAATAAAATCGTTCACGTGCCTTTGATCTCATGGTTCCTTTATGATTTCCCCTTCTTTTTAATTTGTTAAGTTACTTGGTTAATGTGATCTTTTATATACAATTCTGGATGCATCCTTGAAGTTAAAAGATCTGGATCAACTTTGATATCAAAGAAGGTCTTCTTGATGCGAGTTGCATGAGTGAATTCTAACTAGGAACAAGCTCCAAAGAGGTGAAGGAAAAATTAAATCCTTTGATCCTAAAGTGGTGCATGCACCATAAAGACGCAACATGGAAGATGAGGAAGCTCGAATCAAGGAAGAGAAAAATTATCGCAATATCTTCTTCACCATGGTAGAGAAAGTTGAAAATTTGTTTGCAGAGTATGAGAAGATGATCAAGCCTGAGAAGAAAGAACCAAATGACCATGCATTGGTAAATCATGAAGGTGGAAGAGGAGATCCTCCTAAACCTCCCTCTCCATCCTCTAGTGATAGTTCTTCATCTTCTTCTCATCACTCTATCAGGCATCATAGTAATACATCTAAGAAGCCATTTTTTAAGCTATATGTAAAGTTTTATTTGCCCCCATATAATGGAGAATGTAATATAGAGAAGCTAAATAATTGGATTAGAAATATTGAGGTTTATTTTTAGATTTAGTAGATTGAGGAAGCTGAGGCAAAGATCCAATTAGCATCTCTTTGGCTAAGTGGCACTACTCTCATCTAGTATGAGAGAAAGTTGCAGAAAGGAAACAAAAAATTGGGTGATCTCCTTTCTTCTTGGTCCAATTTTGTTTTTGCATTAAAAGATCACTTTTATCCTTTGGGTTATCAATAAAAGGCTTTAATGGAATGATAGTATTTGAGGCAAGCAAAGGGTCAAAATGTACAAAAATTCACAGAAGAGTTTAGAAAACAAGCATTGAATTTGGGAATTTCACTTTATTCTTGAAACTGTAACAAAGTATACTAGTTCTTTACATAGTTACATTAGACATTCTTTGTTATTATTTGTGTGTGAAGGCCATTCACCTTGAAAGCATGGGCAAGAATGATAAAGAGGAGCAACCTAAGAAATCATCTTTCAAACCTCATAATGGCAAGTTCAAAGGAAAAGGAAAGGGAAAGGACAAGAAGGCATCTACAACCAATAAGGAGGAAGGAGCAAAGAAATCTTGTATGCATTGCAAGAAGGAAGGCCATGATGATGAACTTTGTACGAAATTTCATCCAGAGTTGAAACCAAAGAGATTTGGTGGAAAGGGCAAGAAGAAGACGGTGGCAACCACGCAGTAGGACCTTGGATCTGATTCCGTTGATGAGACATTAATCACAATAGTGGGCACATAAGGTACTCTTTCTCTTCATGCTAATGAAAATTATAAATCGCATGCCAACTATACAAGTTATTTAAATGAGCCTCTTTTTAATGAATGTAAGAGAATTGAATTGTTCCATATTAGAGTCATAATGAAACATACTAAAGTGGAAACCTTGTTTGATCCAGGCTCACAGGAATTTTTTTTTTCAAAGTCCTTGGTTAAAAGATTAGGATTAGAGACCAAACCTCATCTGAAATCAAAATTACTTGTGACCAGGTAGTGTAGATTTAGATTTGTGATTGCCTCCAAACTAGTTGATGAGGTCGATATTGATGTTGTACCCTTGGATATCTATAGTATTATATTTGGGAGTTCATATTTGTATGACAAGAAATGAATTTTCTTTCTCCATGAAAACAAGTATCATCTCATGAAAGATGAGGTGGAATACATTATTAGAGCTCATTGCACCAAATTCAATGTCAGTCTTGTAAGTGCAAGTCAGATAAAGAGATTGATTAATTCGAGCAGAGGGTGCATGCTCATGGTTGTGAGAGAAAAATATGTTGAGACAACTCAAGCTTTCCAAGGTTGTGATTCCACTCATAGAAAGGAGCTTATGAAATTGTTTCTGACTGAGGTTTTTCAGGAACCAAGTGGGTTTCCTCTAAAGCATGAGATCCAACACGAGATTCACTTACAGCATGATGCTTCTTTACCAAACATTGGTATGTATAGGTTGTCATCCATTGAGATGGAGGAGATAAAGAAGCAGGTACATGAATTTCTTAACCAAGGGGTCATAAGGCCAAGTTCTTCTCCATGCAGTGCACCTATCGTGTTGGTGCCGAAAAATGATAGCACATGGAGGATGTGCATGGACTACAAGAAACTCAACAAAATAATGGTGAAGAATCAGTACCCTCTCCCTCAAATCGATGATTCGTTAGATCAATTGAAAAGTGTTATCTTTCACAAATTTGGACTTACACAGTGGCTATCATCAGGTCAGGATTATAGAATAGGATGTATGGAAGACTGCATTTAAGATGAAATAGGGGTTGTTTGAATGGATGGTGATTCCATTTAGACTATGTAATGCTCTGCCCAAATTCATGAGGGTGATGAATGATATTTCCAGGTTGTTTCTTGATGATTTTGAAGTATCTGGATGATATTCTTGTTTACAATAGGACATAGGATGAGCATGCATGCCATGTTAAAAAAGTGCTTGATGTTTTTCAAAAATAAAAATTGTATGTCAAAATGTTGAAGTTTGAGTTTGGGATAAGCTCTTTGGTTTACATATGTCACATTGTTGGAGGTGGACAATCGAAAATAGATCCTTCTAAAATTGATGTGATTGTAAAGTGGACTAAACCCACCAATGTTACAGAAGTTCAAAGCTTTTTGGGTGCAGTATAGTACTGGAGAAGGTTCATTTCCAAATTTCCCATCATTGCATCCCCCGTACATGAATTGATGAGTGTGAAGCAAAGCTTTCAGTGGGGAAGAAAGCAAAAAAAAGCCTTTGATGCACTAAAAGAGAAGATCAACATCACACCGGTTTTGGCCTTACCAAAACTCCAGCAACCTTTCGATATCGAGATTAATGCTAGTGGATAGGCCATGGAAGAGTATTGATGCAACAAAGGAAACTTGTATGTTACCATTCATAGACATTCTCCCAAGATGTTGTGAACTATCCCGCATACGAAAAGAAGTTGTATGCCTTGGTTCAAAGTGTGAAGAAGTGGAAACATTATTCGATTGACAAGGAGACCATCATTCACACTAATCACCAGCCCTTGTAGTACCTTCAATCGCAGACCAAGCTTTAACAAGCAAGTCATTTCCGATGGCTGGGATTCCTTCAGTGGTTTCACTTTCCTTTTCCTTTGAACTTGCCATTATGAGGTTTGAAAGATGATTTCTTAGGTTGCTCCTCTTTAT
>Ga0139314_100339_pt1 | contig 12071 bp, 13 predicted proteins | sample In2P11_FD_99376 | JGI IMG/M metagenome (GOLD analysis project Ga0139314, IMG submission 99376)
TCATGAACAGAATTATCAGAAGAATCAGGAAGAACCTTGAAGACTTCGGCGATGTAATCTTCAGACATGTCTTGAGAACACATAATCAACAGGCGGATCTAATGCAAATCAATACAAAAGAGAAGTATAGTGTCATCAATATATATGCCCCAAACCACTACAAGGAAAAAGAGCAATGTTTGGCCACCATAAAAGAAGCACTAAAGGTAACGCAAATAGGAAAAATAATTCTAGGGGGATACTTAAATTTGGTAAGAAGTATAGAATAAAAGTTTGGAGGCATATCTCACATAGACCCATCCAGGGATGCACTAGAAGAAATAATGGAACAACACAATCTTTTAGACATCCCCCCAAGCAACGGGAAATACACCTAGAGCAATAAAAGAGTGGGCAAAAGCAACATAAAAGAAAGGTTGGATAGAATCCCGATAGATGAAAACACAACAGTAGCGTACAGTGCCATTAAAACAAAAATCATTCACACCACGGCATCCAACCATAAACCGGTGGCAATAGTCATGGGAAAAATGGAAAATCAAAGATAGCTCCCATTTAGATACAACTCAATTTGGGACAGCAATATAGAAATCAATGAATTAATTAAGGAAGCATGGGAGCCAAGAGTATCAAGATCACCACAATATATTTGGGAGACAAAATTATAAAATGCAAGAATCAAGTTAAAGGAATGGGCAAGAGCAAATGAAAAAAATAATAATAATAATTACAGTAGAGAATGGATAGCATGCAAATTGAAAAAGAAGGCAGAGAAGAAGGCAAGCAAGATTATCTAAGAGAAAAGGAAATCTTTTGGGAAATATACAGGGAAAACAGGAAAGAAGAAGAAGAGGTTAGACAAAAATCTAGAAGCCTATGGCTCAAGGCAGGGGATAAAAATACATTTTTTTTCCATAACTCAATGAAGATTAGAAGAGCAAGAAATCAAATAGAAAAAAATCCAAGTGGAAAATCAAGAGGTCAAAGCTGTAGAGGAATTAAAAAAATCAGCCCACAAGCACTTTAAAAATTTACTATCAGCAAAAGAAGAAATCGTTGAATATGAAGATTCCCTTCAGCACACACAAAAAAAAAAGAGATTAAAATGCAGAAATGTGTAAAGAAATTACAGAAGAAGAGGTAGTGGCGGCTATATGGAGCCTGCATCCGAATAAAGCCCCAGGTCCCGACAAATTTACAATAGCATTCTTTAGATCTCATTGGTATACAATCAGAAAAGATTTCTTAAGAATGGTGAAGAATGTTTTCAAAAAAAAAGAACAAGGAAGCAACACAAAATCTTCCTACCTCGCCCTAGTCCCAAAGGAGTCAAATCCCTCCACCTTCAATAGGTATCGCCCTATATCTCTGTGCATTTCCTCTTATAATATAATAACAAATATAATTGAAAATAGAATCAAGGAAGTGCTACCAATAATCATATCTAAAAATCAAGGAGGATTTGTGCCCAACAAGAAAATCATAGATAATATAATTATTGTACAGGAAGTTGTACACTCTAGTATGATAAGGCAAGAAAGAGGCATAATAATTAAATTAGATATGGCAAATGCATTTGACAGGGTCAGCCATCCATATCTCATGGATGTTCTTCAGAAACTGGGTTTCTCAAGAGAAATAATAAAAGTCATCTAGGCATGCATCTCCACCCCTTGGTTTGCCCCCCCTCATAAATGGAAGGCCAAGTGAATTTTTCAAAGCACAAGAGGACTCAGGCAAGGATGCCCTCTCTCACCCTTCCTATATATCATAATGGCTGAAACTCTAAGCAAAGCTTTGGAAAAACAAATAAAAGAAAGAAATATTACAGGGCTCAGAATAGCAAAAAGAGTAAAAACAATCAACCACTCACTTTTTGCAGGTGATACCCTGCTGCTAGGAGGGGCATCAACAATAATAACAAGAAGGTTCAAAAAAAATTAGATGATTTTTTACAAGTTTCAGGTGGGCCTCTGAATAACACAAAATGCAGAATATATGGATGGAACAACCCCCCAGAATCATGCAAAGGATTTCATAAATATTAGAAATCCCAGTACAGGAAAAATGGACCCATTTTTTTTACCTGGGACTTCCAATCTCAAAAGAGAACATGAAGGCAGAAATATGGACTAAGCAGTTTTAAAAAATGAAAAACAAAATTTAGAGCTGGGGTATGATGTGGTTAAATTTTGCAGGAAGGGTTATTTTAATCAAAGCACTCCTTGCAGCACTACCTATCTACCAATATGCAATAATCATGGCCCCAGCAAGTGCACACAAACAAATGGACTTAATATTAAGAAGCTTTCTATGGTGGGGGGGAATAAGAAAATAAAAAATTCAGCCTAGTGAGGTGGGAGCAATTAGTGCTACCTTATGAACAGTGAGGCCTTTCTATACGGATATCTAGACTCATGAACGCAGCCCTGGGAATGAAGATAGTATTGAGATTGATCATGGGAAAAGAGAGGTGGTGGAAAAAAACTCTCATCTCAAAATACATGGATGGTTCAAGGGAAAGATTGCTCAATGGAAATATCCCAACAAGACAATGTACTCAAGCTTGGAAATTAGTAAAAAAAACAATTCCTCTAATGAGTAGCTACATCTCTAAAACCCCAAGCAATGGAAAAACAATATCGATATGGGAGGACAGAATCATGGGAAAAGGACCACTAAAGACTCGTCTAGAAATAGAAGGCATCCAAGAGTGGATGAAAGGAAAAGGTATTAACACTCTATTCTCAATTTCTCTATGGAACCAAAAGGATTGGCAAGTCTGGAATCTCTCAACAATACCTGCAAATCTGGAAGGGCAATGGAGAAAAATTAGGCAGTTCCTAGAAGGGGCAGCACCAATCAACTATGATGAAGAAGATGGATACCTTTGGGATCCTAGTGGTGGGCATTACACAGTCAAGGCAGAATACAAAATCCTATAAGAACAACCAAACCAACAAGATTGGGACCCTTGGAAAGTAGCCTGGAAATCTAAAAGCTTGCCTAAGATCAAGATGTTCATCTGGACTCTTTTAAAAGGGAAGGTGTTAACCAGTGAAAACTTTAAAAAAAAAAAAAAAGTTTCCAAGGTCCACCAAGATGCCCATTATGCCAACAAACTAAAGAAAACATTCAACATTTATTTCAAGAATGCATTTTTGCCAAAGAATGTTGGCAACAGTTTATAAGCCCCCTGGAAATAAGAATAAATTTTGAAAAGTCGTTGCCAGATTTTCCACAAGCACTAGAGAAGGCCTATCCATATACAACGAAGAAGAAAGTCATTATTCAAATAATATGGAAATGCATCCCAGCAATACTATGTTGGAAAATTTGGTTGAAAATAAATAAGTGCATCTTCAAAAACCAAACTCCAAGAATAGGGAAAACTCTATAAAAAAATGTGGGGATTAACCTCTGAAATCCTCAACGTTAAAGGAACAGCACCAACAGATCACAACATTCTACAACAAGAAGAGCGAGATTGGCTCAACAAAGCCATAATAAATAACAATGGACAAAAAGGACAGAGGAAAGCAAACTCAGGAAATATTTGGAAAATAAGAATAAGTGAAGAGGAACTAGAAATTTGGGAAAAAAATCAGAATAGATATTGCCTCTACTTTGATGGGGCCTCAAAGCATAATCGGGGAAAGGCAGGGGCGGGAGGATTAATCCTTGATCCTAATTGGAAAGAAATTGTCACATATGAATGGGGACTTGTACAAATCTCAAATAGTAAGGCTGAAGCATACAGCCTATTGATGGGATCAAGAATGATCAAAAAAAGAGAAATACAAAATCCTATAATAATAGGAGACTCAGCCATAATAATAGAGGAAATGGCATGAAATAAAAGACCAAGTAATGAGTTCATGAACAGAATTATCAGAAGAATCAGGAAGAACCTTGAAGACTTCGGCGATGTAATCTTCAGACATGTCTTGAGAACACATAATCAACAGGCGGATTATTATGCAAATCAAGTAGTGGAAAAAATTGAAGGGAATATTCGTGAAAATCAGGAGGAATATCACAACTCAGTCCCATAATAATTAGCAAAAGATCATAAGTATGAGGATCCCCAAAAATAAGGAACAAAGCACAATGGTAAAAGAAACAAAAAATAAATCAATAGTCAAAAATCATCAAAGGACACTCCACTGCAGACAAAGGTAGAAAGTCACGAGAATGCAATGGAAACAACTCAGTAGTTCAGAAATTCACATGTGTATAGGAAGGCAGCAAAATTACAATCTTGGTTACGATAATCATGTTGTAGACCACCCCATCGAAGGCAGTCACTGGAGTCCTTAGAAATGCTATAAAAGCAGAAGGAAATCAAATATTTCAATCAAGCGTTTCATGAAAATTTGTGCTCACGCAAATCTTCTCTACTCCCCAGTTCAGCGATCAGGGCCGTCGCCCTCTCCAAGCCCTTTCTGCAAATCTATTACCTTCCCTACCTCTCTGCGAATTAATTTGCATGGACCAGAGTATTCATATTGCATCGACGGATTGTTAAAGGGGAGCGAGAGCCATCCAATTAATAGATCGATAGATCTAAAGGTCACTGCATGGGGAAGGCACACGAAAGATAGCCAGTGAAAAGGTGGTTTTTATACAGGAAATGGTATTTTGGATGAGAAAAAAGTAGTAAGTGGTAATTCGGATTGGGCACCCGATTCCATTAGCTGCTTGACATGTAGCAGTAGAGGAGAGAGGAGAAAATAGCTTTTTGGGCAGGTAACCACTGTGCAAGTGGTTCACCCGAAATCACTGTCAGTCGTCGGATCCAGTGGTGATGATCAAAGGTGGAGGATCACCGATCATTTTTTTGACCGGGTGAAGTCACTATTATCAGATCAATGATGGAGAGTTATATTCGATGGAGTAATGGATGGCAGAGATCAGAGCAGCGCAGGGAAATGCGATGAAGTATGGACTGTTAGATCGGAGAGCTGGCAGGGAATGGATGTGTCAATATGTGATGGGCCGATACTCTGATGGCTGATGAAGCACTGATTGAAGATCGGAGAATACAAAGGAGCAGCGCTCCCATGGAAGGCATTAAGTAGAACTCGACCTCAGTTCTATTATGTCACATTCAGAATATGAGTCAGGAAAGCGCAGATCAAAAGAAGCGTGGACAACAATAGTGAAGGAAGTAGTAACTCACAAAAAATAAGACTCGGGAAGCATGGCGATGCAGAAAGAAGAGATTATGGATCTAAAAACAAAATGCAAGCATCTAGAAGAAGTAGTGGCCTACTACAAAAATAACACAATGAGAAATGAAGGAGAGAACTCAGTTAATTACAACAAGAAGAACCAGCCAACTCAGGAACAATCAGTCTACATGCCATGAAGAAGTTACAACGAATCTATGATTTGTAAATTTACTTTCCTAGTAGGTCAGTTTGTTAGGTAGTATTGAAGAATAGTCATAAAAATTCATGAAATTTTGAACTCAAGCATAGGATATGGGACTGTGCTCCCATCTCATTGCTCAATTAACTATCATGCTATAGTCAATTGTAATAGGAACTTTCTCCAACACAGCTTTTGGTAATATATCAACTACCCGACCTTGTTAAAAACAAAAAAAGTATTCTGAGGATTTTTTTTGTTGGGGTTTGGTAATTGTTGGGCAGGTAGTTGATTTGGTCTCTTCTGAAATGGTAGTAAGAGTTAAGGATTTTGATTTTGAAGTTGAGATTGTTGGTTTTGTTGTGGAATTTGTTGTGGGAATGGTAGTGAAAGTTAAGGATTCTTATTTTGAAGTTGTGGCTATTGATTTTGTTGTAAAATTTGTGGGGAAGGATAATTCTAATATGATGGAGGATATTGATAGTATTGAGAAAATATTCCATAAGGATTTTGTATTCCTTGAGCCAAAGGTTGAGATTGAGATTGAGGCCAAGATTGCTGCCAAAAATTCCAATTTGGTGGGGGCCGAAGATACATTTGATTGCTAAAACCCTGATTTTGTGGCCCCCGCCAAAGTCTTCTAGAGACAAAGCAAAGAGATTCTAATGAGTTTGGAATTGTGTCTTCTTGAAAAACAACCTTAAGACCTGGAATTGAAGGACAACCCTTAGTCTCATGGTTTTAAGAAAAAATCACACAAGTCTCTATGATTTCTACATCCAAAGGGAATTCTCTTAAAGCATGTTTTTTTCTACATTTGGGACAGAAAATAGCTAAAGCATGAGCCTCAGTTTTATGTTTGTTTTGTAACTTAAGGGTGTCTATTTGCTCACTAAGGCTCCCTAGAATATCAGTTTTTAATTCATAAATCATATTCCCAATTTCTGCCCTACTCACTGATCCAGTTGCAGATTTCTTGACTCTAACAAGAGAAGGATCTCTTGGATCTTTCCCAGTTTTGGATTTTCCTCTTGAGAGATGAACACATAATTCTCCTATGTCACTTAATGGGAGTTGAGAGATATATCCCTTCCCCATGATGTTAAGGATATATATCCACTCATCTCTAATGGATTTTAATAGAAGAGCTTTTAACATATCTTCATCTAAGTTATCCATGTTTGCTATTTTCAAGTTCTAGTTGAATCTCTCAATTAAATCCTCTAAATTTTCATCCTCTCTTTGCATCATTTTGAACACTTCATCCTTGTGATTGGCAGGCATGCAATAATCCAAATACTTGTACAAAAACACTTTCTTCCTGTCATTCCATGTTCTAATGGACTAAGTGACCAACCCCATGAACCACTTCAAAGTAGCTCCTTTCAACATTGAAGGAAAATGCTTAAGTTTTTGAGAGTCATCTAAATAATCATAGGTTCTTCACAAGACTTCAAATTCAAATAAAAATGTTTCAAGATCTTCACTTTTTAACCCATGGAAATTTGGGAGGACAGAAGGTAGGATCTTCACTTTTTAACCCATGGAAATTTGGGAGGACTGAAGAGAGGATAGGGTCTTCATTGTGGCAATTGTTTCTTCATCAACTATAACGAATCCAAAAGAATTATCAATTTCCCTATTTCCTCTACCTCCTCCATTATTTCCTCTACCTTCTCTATTGTTTCCTCTACCTCTTCCTCCTACAAACAGTGTGAATTCTCCATCCTCTCCTTCTTCTGCCATTATAGTTTCTTCAGAATCAGCATAATATTCAACCTGCAAGGATAATTTCTCTTCCTCTGGTTCCTCTATTAATGGTATGTGGGAGAGAGGTTCTACCTCTTCTTCCTCACTAGGTATTCTTAATTCTTCAACTAAAATATGTTCCCCTGTGGAGGTGAAAAAGGCTACTCCTTATGTTGGAGATCCAAGATTTTCCTCCTCTAGGACTGCCTCAATAGATGAAGTAGGAGATCCTCTTGATTGAATTTCTAACCTTAGAACTTCAGGAGTTCTATAGCTAGGAGTATGAGCTTGAGATGGAGGTGTATCGCTTCTTAGTCTTGGTGGAGTAGGTGGTGTTGTAGGAATGGAACTCCTGCCTCTAACTATAAATCCACCCCTAGAGTCTCTTTCTCTATGCATATAATTTTTTTTTGAATGTAAGAGATAAGGTTACCTAATTTACACTTCCCCAGCAACGGCACCAAATTGTTTAGTCAATTTAGTGTCTTAAATTTCTTACATAAATTATCAACCGAGGTGTTATCACTTAAGAATTCTAGTTTCAAAACCGCTCACATTAGTTTGATGGTAAAAAATTCGGTGCTAGTCTAAGTTTGATTTTTGTTTTTAGAGTCTTGAGTCAAACTATGTATTCTCATTCATCACCGGTCATTCTTATTCATCCCCGTCTCATAGCCATGTGTCAGTTTTGTTCAAAAGTTACTATGTGTCACAAAGCTCTTTAGGTTATTTCGTAGCTCATGTAATAATTTTGAAGTGTTTCCGCAGCACGTAAATCCCTTTATCAGTTTCGCAGCACAACATCTTTTAGGTGATTTCGTAGCGCATAATTCATATTTTGCACTGGCTGCACTACGAAATTGAGGATTTGTTCGAATCCATAGCCAATATTTCACAGCTGTCTCCTATGGATTTTGTGGGAATATCTGACTCGACATGTCACAGTGCTGGATCTTATCATCAATATACAAATAATATTGTTGTGTTTCATTCTCAAGGTTTTTCCTATAATCCCGCTACATTGGCCGAAGTTCTGGTATCCAGTGGAGGTCAATATCCTAGCATGCCTATTGTACAGAGTTCTTCTTCCCTCCAGAAATCTGCATCTAGTGAAAATCTCACAGGGAAACATACATCAGGTTACCTAAATTTTCCGTCATCAGATTGCCAAAGAGGAGCTATACATGGTAGTATCTTTGATGAAAATCCAGAATACATCAGGCAATGGCTGCAAGAGTTGGAGAGAGAACTTTTTAGTGATATTGATGAAGCAGGTATCATTAGCCCCGCCTTTCCCCGATTATGCTTTGAGGCCCCATCAAAGTAGAGGCAATATCTATTCTGATTTTTTTCCCAAATTTCTAGTTCCTCTTCACTTATTCTTATTTTCCAAATATTTCCTGAGTTTGCTTTCCTCTGTCCTTTTTGTCCATTGTTATTTATTATGGCTTTGTTGAGCCAATCTCGCTCTTCTTGTTGTAGAATGTTGTGATCTGTTGGTGCTGTTCCTTTAACGTTGAGGATTTCAGAGGTTAATCCCCACATTTTTTTATAGAGTTTTCCCTATTCTTGGAGTTTGGTTTTTGAAGATGCACTTATTTATTTTCAACCAAATTTTCCAACATAGTATTGCTGGGATGCATTTCCATATTATTTGAATAATGACTTTCTTCTTCGTTGTATATGGATAGGCCTTCTCTAGTGCTTGTGGAAAATCTGGCAACGACTTTTCAAAATTTATTCTTATTTCCAGGGGGCTTATAAACTGTTGCCAACATTCTTTGGCAAAAATGCATTCTTGAAATAAATGTTGAATGTTTTCTTTAGTTTGTTGGCATAATGGGCATCTTGGTGGACCTTGGAAACTTTTTTTTTTTTTTTAAAGTTTTCACTGGTTAACACCTTCCCTTTTAAAAGAGTCCAGATGAACATCTTGATCTTAGGCAAGCTTTTAGATTTCCAGGCTACTTTCCAAGGGTCCCAATCTTGTTGGTTTGGTTGTTCTTATAGGATTTTGTATTCTGCCTTGACTGTGTAATGCCCACCACTAGGATCCCAAAGGTATCCATCTTCTTCATCATAGTTGATTGGTGCTGCCCCTTCTAGGAACTGCCTAATTTTTCTCCATTGCCCTTCCAGATTTGCAGGTATTGTTGAGAGATTCCAGACTTGCCAATCCTTTTGGTTCCATAGAGAAATTGAGAATAGAGTGTTAATACCTTTTCCTTTCATCCACTCTTGGATGCCTTCTATTTCTAGACGAGTCTTTAGTGGTCCTTTTCCCATGATTCTGTCCTCCCATATCGATATTGTTTTTCCATTGCTTGGGGTTTTAGAGATGTAGCTACTCATTAGAGGAATTGTTTTTTTTACTAATTTCCAAGCTTGAGTACATTGTCTTGTTGGGATATTTCCATTGAGCAATCTTTCCCTTGAACCATCCATGTATTTTGAGATGAGAGTTTTTTTCCACCACCTCTCTTTTCCCATGATCAATCTCAATACTATCTTCATTCCCAGGGCTGCGTTCATGAGTCTAGATATCCGTATAGAAAGGCCTCACTGTTCATAAGGTAGCACTAATTGCTCCCACCTCACTAGGCTGAATTTTTTATTTTCTTATTCCCCCCCACCATAGAAAGCTTCTTAATATTAAGTCCATTTGTTTGTGTGCACTTGCTGGGGCCATGATTATTGCATATTGGTAGATAGGTAGTGCTGCAAGGAGTGCTTTGATTAAAATAACCCTTCCTGCAAAATTTAACCACATCATACCCCAGCTCTAAATTTTGTTTTTCATTTTTTAAAACTGCTTAGTCCATATTTCTGCCTTCATGTTCTCTTTTGAGATTGGAAGTCCCAGGTAAAAAAAATGGGTCCATTTTTCCTGTACTGGGATTTCTAATATTTATGAAATCCTTTGCATGATTCTGGGGGGTTGTTCCATCCATATATTCTGCATTTTGTGTTATTCAGAGGCCCACCTGAAACTTGTAAAAAATCATCTAATTTTTTTTGAACCTTCTTGTTATTATTGTTGATGCCCCTCCTAGCAGCAGGGTATCACCTGCAAAAAGTGAGTGGTTGATTGTTTTTACTCTTTTTGCTATTCTGAGCCCTGTAATATTTCTTTCTTTTATTTGTTTTTCCAAAGCTTTGCTTAGAGTTTCAGCCATTATGATATATAGGAAGGGTGAGAGAGGGCATCCTTGCCTGAGTCCTCTTGTGCTTTGAAAAATTCACTTGGCCTTCCATTTATGAGGGGGGGCAAACCAAGGGGTGGAGATGCATGCCTAGATGACTTTTATTATTTCTCTTGAGAAACCCAGTTTCTGAAGAACATCCATGAGATATGGATGGCTGACCCTGTCAAATGCATTTGCCATATCTAATTTAATTATTATGCCTCTTTCTTGCCTTATCATACTAGAGTGTACAACTTCCTGTACAATAATTATATTATCTATGATTTTCTTGTTGGGCACAAATCCTCCTTGATTTTTAGATATGATTATTGGTAGCACTTCCTTGATTCTATTTTCAATTATATTTGTTATTATATTATAAGAGGAAATGCACAGAGATATAGGGCGATACCTATTGAAGGTGGAGGGATTTGACTCCTTTGGGACTAGGGCGAGGTAGGAAGATTTTGTGTTGCTTCCTTGTTCTTTTTTTTTGAAAACATTCTTCACCATTCTTAAGAAATCTTTTCTGATTGTATACCAATGAGATCTAAAGAATGCTATTGTAAATTTGTCGGGACCTGGGGCTTTATTCGGATGCAGGCTCCATATAGCCGCCACTACCTCTTCTTCTGTAATTTCTTTACACATTTCTGCATTTTAATCTCTTTTTTTTTTGTGTGTGCTGAAGGGAATCTTCATATTCAACGATTTCTTCTTTTGCTGATAGTAAATTTTTAAAGTGCTTGTGGGCTGATTTTTTTAATTCCTCTACAGCTTTGACCTCTTGATTTTCCACTTGGATTTTTTTCTATTTGATTTCTTGCTCTTCTAATCTTCATTGAGTTATGGAAAAAAAATGTATTTTTATCCCCTGCCTTGAGCCATAGGCTTCTAGATTTTTGTCTAACCTCTTCTTCTTCTTTCCTGTTTTCCCTGTATATTTCCCAAAAGATTTCCTTTTCTCTTAGATAATCTTGCTTGCCTTCTTCTCTGCCTTCTTTTTCAATTTGCATGCTATCCATTCTCTACTGTAATTATTATTATTATTTTTTTCATTTGCTCTTGCCCATTCCTTTAACTTGATTCTTGCATTTTATAATTTTGTCTCCCAAATATATTGTGGTGATCTTGATACTCTTGGCTCCCATGCTTCCTTAATTAATTCATTGATTTCTATATTGCTGTCCCAAATTGAGTTGTATCTAAATGGGAGCTATCTTTGATTTTCCATTTTTCCCATGACTATTGCCACCGGTTTATGGTTGGATGCCGTGGTGTGAATGATTTTTGTTTTAATGGCACTGTACGCTACTGTTGTGTTTTCATCTATCGGGATTCTATCCAACCTTTCTTTTATGTTGCTTTTGCCCACTCTTTTATTGCTCTAGGTGTATTTCCCGTTGCTTGGGGGGATGTCTAAAAGATTGTGTTGTTCCATTATTTCTTCTAGTGCATCCCTGGATGGGTCTATGTGAGATATGCCTCCAAACTTTTATTCTATACTTCTTACCAAATTTAAGTATCCCCCTAGAATTATTTTTCCTATTTGCGTTACCTTTAGTGCTTCTTTTATGGTGGCCAAACATTGCTCTTTTTCCTTGTAGTGGTTTGGGGCATATATATTGATGACACTATACTTCTCTTTTGTATTGATTTGCATTAGATCCGCCTGTTGATTATGTGTTCTCAAGACATGTCTGAAGATTACATCGCCGAAGTCTTCAAGGTTCTTCCTGATTCTTCTGATAATTCTGTTCATGA
>Ga0139314_100341_pt1 | contig 12056 bp, 9 predicted proteins | sample In2P11_FD_99376 | JGI IMG/M metagenome (GOLD analysis project Ga0139314, IMG submission 99376)
TTATAGTTTTAATTCTTTAAATCATTTCATATATATTCACTTTATATAATAGAATTGTTATTATTTGGAGTTGTTTTTTATATGTATAGATAAATTCCATAAGGATAATTAAATTACTTAAAATTTTGTTGTGCAAACTTAAAATTTATATAAAAAAATTATAAAATATTTATTAAAATATTTTAAATTCAAACTAATTAAAGGAACATTCATATACCATTGAATGCTCACCACTTTCAATTGAAAAAATATTTTACATTCCATGATTTTTTTTGTATTATCATTTGTAGGTAAGAACTCTCATGAACATAATTCTCTTTCTCTAAATCATTCTATCAATACTTTGTATGAAAATTGTCACCATCATCAATGATTTCCCATTGTGCACTTACCAAGTCCTTCTCAATAATACTCCATAAATACCTTTAATTCCACTTGATATTCACAATATTTATATGATTCCATATTTTATAAGTATTACATTATTGAAAATTTATTTTCTTCCCCTTTCCATACATATATAACATGACACCCTTTGCATACAAATCGCCACTTTGCCAACCTGTTCTTTTGGTATTATCAGTTCAATCCTATTCTATTAACTTAGGGAGTACCTTATGTGTCACCAAAACTATCTAGATTTTGATAACTTATTTTGAGTTGAATATTTGTCCATTATCAAGTAGGATTCACCATATTTCTAATGACATAGAACATGATATACTTTATTTTAGATCATCATTAGCAAATTTTCCACTCCTTGGCAAGCAAATTTATGATAGGTTTATCTTGGTGACCACATTGTAATATGGTAATCTTAAATTTAGAACTGAATCACTGGAATTATATTTATCAAATTAAGGTGTACAAGTACTTGTTTAAAATGTATCTTTGATACCATCCCAATCATATATAATACTTGACATTTTGATCAAGTTAAGTGTAGTAATTTCTACAAATTTGTCAACCTATCATTTTTTTGAAGGTTGAACATCAATTCTACAACTTCCCACTCTATCACCTTCAAATTCTTCATTTGGTATCAGAGTTGTTCATTATATTTGGTTAAAATAGAATAAAACAATAGAAGCATAATGTAGTTATATATTCCTATATTCAATTATGAATACTTTGAGTATTGGAGTATTCAAATGAGAACATTCCTCATCTCTCAAAACCTATGGAGTCTTGTTTCATATGGTTATATAGAACTTGATACGATATTATTTTTTGCACTTACAAAATATGAGAAAAAGAATATTTTAGAAATAAAAAAGGAGGCAAAAGTCATATTTTTCATACAAAGTAGGATGGATGTATCTATCTTTCTCAATATTGTAGAATAAAAATAATCCAAGGAAGCATGGGAGACACTTGAGAGCGCCTACAAGGGATATTCTAAGGTAAGATTAGCTAAGCTTCAACTCATATGTAGGGATTTTGAATGCTTAAAAATGCATTATGATGATATTAATGATATCTTTATGAATAGATTGCAATGTTTGGTTAATGCCATTCATACATATGGTAAGGCATTAGATGATTCTAGGATCATGTAGAAGGTGTTGAGAAGGCTTCCTAGGAAGTATGATCCTATCACCATTTATATTAAGGAGTCTAGATACTTCTCAATTAAATATATTTGATTTTATTTGAAGCTTCTAGAACTATGAGTATATAATGAAATATAGGTATAAAAATCTTGATCAAGCATTCCAATGTAAACTTAATGATCAACCATATACTCCCTCCAGTTCAAAATCTTCTTCAACAGGTCATGGTGGATCAAGAAATGGAAGAGGTTTTCATGGTAGAGGAAGAGGTAGGTAAACAAATAGAAATCAAATCTTAGCTCAAAAAATTTATGACTAGTTTGTAAAAGATCATCATAATGAGTAACAATGCTAATATAGAAAATACAATCACTAAAAGGCCAACGATATATGAATAGTAAGATGACACCAATCTCTTCCTTACTCACAACAAATTTGAATCTATTGATGATCATATTTGGTACTTTGATAGTATTTGTTCAAATCATATATTCATGGTATCAAGAACTTGATTGTAATACTTGAAGAGAATGTCAGTGGACAAGTTAAGTTTCATGAAAATAATTATGTTAGCATTATTATAAAATGATCTATTCCCTTCAAAGAAAAGATTGGTACGATATTTCATATGCATTATAGTTTACATGTTCTATGGATGAAGAATAATATTTTGAGAATTAATCAATTATATTTTAAGAAATAGAAAGTATTATTTAAGAAGAACTGTAAAATTACAAATGAGACCAATCACCAAGTAGTTTCCACTATTCTAAAGACCATAATTAATATTTTATGGTTATGGCATAAGAGGTTTAGACACCTAAATTTAAATTCATTACACAAATTGCACAATTTTGTGAAAGGTATGTAAACTTGTTCACATCCATCAGACACTTTATATGAAAGCTGCATATTTGAGAAATAACATAAATAGAAATTTTCCATTACCAACATAGAGACCAAAAGCCTTTGAAATTGGTGCATGTTAAGATATGTGAATATATGCAAAATCCAAGCATAACAAATGCAAGTATATGCTTATTTTTACTAATGATCACTCTAGAATAAGTTGGTTGTATTTTTACAGGTAAAATTGTAAAGAATCTAGTTTCAGTGAGCCTATTGAGTCATTGCAATCTCACCAAATCAATTTTCTTATGGTTATATATCCTTCCATAATTAATGAAACATACAATAAAATAATCACCAGAGATCATCCATACCCATAGATGTTGGATGAAGATTACACCAAAAGAATAACCCAACAACAATCAAGAGGGTGTGATCATATGGTCAACTATTTCTTTATGTCATATTATTTTATTGAGATTTCTAATTTATAAAAAGAAATGAATGAATATTTATGATAGGAAATGGAATATGAGATATAGAAGATCTTGAAAAAAAATATTCTTGGGAGCTTATCTCTCCTCCAAAGAATAAAAATATCCTTGGTATCAAGTGGATCTACAGAATCAAGTATAATATGTATGGGAGCATCACCAAGGAAAAATATTTCATCGTAGGGAAAGGCTATGTACAAAAAGATGAATTGGACTATAAAGAAATATTTTCTCTATTCATCTACAAATTAGAGACAGTTATATCTATGATAGCTTTAAGTCCCCATTTTGGTCTTATAGTTTACCAAATGGATGTTAAATCAACCTTCTTGAATGGTGATTTCGAAGAAGTGTACATGAATCAAAATAAGAATTCATACTTGTAGGTGATAAAGACAAAGTTTATAGAATAAGAAAAGCTCTTTATAGGCTCAAACAAGCACCTAGAGTATGGTACTCTAGAATCAATACCACTTTTCCCAGAATGGCTATCAAAGGTGTTTAGCAAAAATCAAACTATACATAAAGGTAACTGGAATTGACTTCATCATCATTTGTTTATATTTTGATGATATAATTTGCATGATTAGTTACACTTCCATGTTGTAAAAAAGTAAAATTACAATGGTGAATGAATTCGAGATGAGTGATCTAGGTGAAATGCAATACTTTTTGGGTGTGCAAGTTCATTAATCATCCAATGGTATCTTTATATATCAAACTAAGTATGTTGATGATATAAGTACCAGATTCATATGAAGGACTACAAACCTTTCATTATACCAATAATAGTTAGTTTCAAAATAACAAAAGAGGATTCTTCTCCTCTTGTTGATGAAATCATATATAGATTAATTATTGGTAGCTTGATGTATATCACATTTACAAGATCAAAGATTATGTTTGAAGTCAATTTAAAATCTAGATTCATGCATTTCTCACATAAATCCTATTTTAAAGTGGCTAAGATAATTCTCTACTATGTGAATGGCACCAAAACCATTGGCCTATGATATAAAACTAATTATTCTTATGATTTAGTAGAATACATATATGCAAATTATGTAGGAAGCCTTAACAATCAAAGGATCATATCTAGTTTGGAAATGGTTATTTGATGACCAAAACATGACCATAAAGCCCATGTGTATGTCAAAATCCCATCACTTGTCCATCGCTCACTTCTCTGAATTGCTTAATTTGATTACATAATATGTGTGTATATTAACATATTATGTATGTATATCAAGATAATTTATTCATATATCAAGTAGAAAAGTTATTTTAAAAAATTGGGTAGATATTTTGGTGAGCGAAATGTCATCATAGTGTTTAAGACATTAGAATATGAGTCAAGTCAACCACATATGGAAATGAAGTCTATATACATAAACTTTAGGCTCCATAGTTTTAAAGTCTATTCATAAATATTTTTTTATTATACAACCAAATACTTTGAGGTTCCTAGGCATGATATAGAGATATGAGAATGATATGAATGCTTGGAATTTCAAAGGCTCTAAAATAAAATCAACTAATCCTAAATATTGATATTTCAATATGGTTGGAAAAATTTAGAGAATGCCTTTGTAACAAGTATTTACATACCTCAAAAAGAGCTATGGATATATATGAATCTTAATTTGAATTTCTTGGGTCAAATAAAAAGCATTTTAGGGCTTATATAGGCTTTTTGGGAAGAAAACTATTCTCCTAGGTCAAAGATATATGATTCCTAGGGTTTTTGATGTGATGAAATAAATAAATAAACATATTAGGTATGATACTAATATAAATAGGTCAAATTATATGATTCATGGGGTTTTGAGGTGGTGAAATCAACAATTCAAATTCCAAGGTTTGGGATTGAAACACACTTGTTTAATGTGATCACTTTGAAGGGTTGTAACTTGGTCAATTCTTATAGAAATATAAAAGTATTATATACTATTGGAAATAGAATAGCAATATCTATCCAATGGTAAAATTATGGATCCATTTAGAGAATAATAGATGGTCCAAAAATAAGTTAGAAGTAAAACACTTTATGGGGCTTACTAAGCAAGAATACCAAATTGCAGGTCAAGATATTATGGATTGTAAGTGTGATATTGTAGTTACTACAAAATGTACTTTTTTTAGTAGATGCATTCTTATAGTATTGACATGCTGAGATGCATTATTGATTTATTCCTAATGTTTATTATGTAAAATCAAACTACTCAAAAGGAAAAATTAGAGAAAAAAAATGACTTTAATTTAAAAAGGGTACAAAAGTGGGTATCTAGCTATATTCACTTAAGTTATAAAGGAGTATATAACTCAATGCCAAATTAGAAAATTCTCTCTTGATTCATTTTCTCATATTCTCACTTATGATTTTTTCTCTCACAATTATTGCTCCAATATTGCTAAAGGGTTTGAATCTAGGGTTGGAAGGATTTCTCAAGGGTTACATGCTTTTGGAGGATCTTTCATCATCACAAGCTAAGGATCTTCAAGTTACCATACTTTTGGTAATGATCTTGTTAGAAATTTCACTTCACATTGTAAAGATAAATGTATGCTCAACATTTTTGTAGGTTTTGGAGCTCAATAAACCATTGGAGGAGCTTGGATATATCTACCTATTGTATCCACCGTAAATTGTTTGCATGTAGTATGATGTATATGCTAAATTCATGATAACTTGCATTTCCACCATTAGATTTATTATTTGAATCCATAGTGTCATAAATACACCTTGTTAAGATTTATAGAGCTTGTGGGTATCCTTCAATCTCTTTGATTCAAGGATCTTTAAAGATCTTTTTATGTGCATCATTTGAAGGTTTTGAAATTTTAAAGGATTAGATCTTTCATTTTATCATTGATATATGTAAATATTTCTTTCATTGTTTGAATCAACCATTGAATTATATTAGGAACACATAGATCTAATCATTTGCATAATAGGAATACAAATTTCTTATGTTCTCAATGAATTGAGGGCTTGGGGGCTCACATGCTTTTTGGAGTGAGGAAACTGACTCCAAGCTCTCCTAGGTTCCTTAAAGAGCCTAGGTTAAGAGGATCCCATTCCCATTAGATGCATTTAGGGTTATTTACATTATTGCAAAGTTTAAGTTCAATATTTTAAAATTTGATCTTATCTTTACCTAGGTTTTTAGTGAATGCACACTTACTAAAGCATAGTTATGTAAGTGAAGATTTGTGTGTGAATTTAACTAGTTTATGCTTGTTGAGATACATATAGAATAAATTTTAACACACATTAAATGGTGAACCTAATTTGAACCTAATACAACCTAAAAATTAGGTTTTCTCTTCACCTTTCTCCTTCAATTTGCAAGTTTCACTCATTTTTGGGGTTTTCTTGATTTTCTTGATTTTCACCCACCTAAGTGGAAAAACCAAGCAAAGCCTATCCTATTTACATCCAATTTTGAGCGACATTTTGATAGGAAATCCTAACAAGGGAGGTGGATCAGATCTAAAATTTTGGACTCCTTATTTGGTCTCTTTTTTGAAACGTAGTACCTACTGCATCCCATACCAAACATACTACATCTCTAAGTAAAGACCAGCTTTTTCAAATAGGTGCAAGATGATTATAGGCCTATTTCGAAGAAGAAAAAAATATTTTTCCTAAATGCACTATATCTCACACTAGATGCACTACATATTACATAAGATGCATTGCATGTTAGATGGTCCTAGAATCAATTTTAGGCCTAAAAATGATAAGTTAGATAGATGCATTACCTCTAGCCCCCAATATCCCATACACACTATGTCTAGCCCCTAGGCTCCCATATGCACTATGTCTAGTCCACATGATCCCAAATGCACTACTTATAGCCCCCAGTAGCTCATTTCACTTGCATCTCAGAACATGAACCCAAAAAGTACCCCAAATGCATTCATCTCTAAGAAGAGGCATGTTTCTCTCAGAAAACTCAAATGAGACATAGTAACTATTGCATCTATAACTAGGAATTTAGTTTTTTCAAAACTTTAGTCTCAAATTTATAATAGAAAGTGGTTTTTTGGCTTTTCATAGCCAAAGGTAGTGTTGTAACATTGTAGGGGATGTGTTTACACCTATGTTAAGGTATGCATCCATTGTTTGTTTCCATTTTTTCTTAGTTGCCTTAGTGATTGGCTCTAGTTTGTTTAAAGATCTCTCATTTTGGGAGGGAATTGTAACCTACTTCGATTTACATATAGAGCAGGAGGGAACGATCTTATTCAGGTAAGAATTCAAATTTCTTTTCATACCTTATTCATATTATTTCCTTACTTGGTGTAACTTAGGCTTGCCTTTCTTGAGTTTTGTATTAGTGAAATTGCATTTATTTTTGGGGGGTATTGTTGCATATAAAAAAAAAGCTACTTTGGATTTAAACTTTATATCTTGAATCAAGGGTTTACTTATTGTTGGGAACTTGTGTGTTCTTTTTTGTATTCATCCAAAATCATCTTTCATTTTATTTCTATTCAAAAAGGAAAAAATTATCAAAAAGAGCATACTTTGGGAGGGATTACAAATTATCTTTGAGGGAGTAATGTGCATCTCATATTAATTTGCATTTCATATTTTATTTTCTTGCATTAAATTCCTTCACATTCCTAGGGATTTGCTAGGGAACGTGGACTTTATTCCCATGTCCTATCCCATACTCGAAGTTGAAAATTGAAGTGGGAGCCCCCCTCTATCCGATGATGTATGTCGTAGAGGTACTTGAGTACCCTTGCAAAATGTTTCAATTTAGTATTGTAAATTTTCCAAGTTCCAAAAAGGTAAAATTTCTAATTTAGTATTGGTAAAATTTCTAGTTTAGAATTTGGTAAAATTTACAAATTTGTATTGTAAGTTTTCTAAATTATTCTGAATGTTCAAAATTCAAAAAGGCAAAATTTCTAATTTAATATTATAAATTTTCAAGCTCAAAAAGGCAACATTTTCAATTTAGAATTGTAAATTTTCCAAATCTCCAAATGAAGAGTTTCCAATTTAGTATTGCAAATGTGTAAATTTTCAAAAGATTTTCAATTTCAAAAAGCAAAACTTTTCAATTTAGTATTGTGCACAATTTCAAATTGTTCAAATTTCAATGTTCAAAGTTTAAGTTTTAAATTTCATTTAAAAATTTCAAGTTTCAAAGTTCAAAGTTCAAAATATTTTTCCAACTAAATCCACGTATCTACACTTGTTGAGCTAGTCTTTTTTGCAAAAGACCTAGTCTAATAGGGGGAAAATGTAGATACTCAAAAATGTACTTTTATGAGTAGATGTGTTCTTATAGCATTGACATGTTGAAATGCATTACTGATTTATTCCTAATGTTTATTATGCAAAATTAAAATACTCAAAAGGATAAATTATAGGGGCAAAATGACTTTAATATAAAAAGGTGCAAAAGTGGGTATCTAGCTATATTCACTTAAGTTACAAAGGAGGTATAAATCAATGTAAAATTAGAAAATTCTCTCTTGATTCATTTTCTCATATGCTTACTTATGATTTTTTATCTCACAATTATTTGTCCAAGATTGCTAAAGGGTTTGAAGCTAGGGTTTGAAGGATTTCTCAAGGGTTACATGCTTTTGGAGAATATTTAATCATCATAAGCTAAGGATATTCATGTTACCATACTTGTGGTAATGTTCTTGTTACAAAATTCACTTCATATTGCAAATATACTTGTATTATTAAGGTTTTTGTAGGTTTTGGAGCTCATTATACCATTGGAGGATCTTAGATCTATCTACCTATTGTATCCACCACAAATTGTTTGCATGTAGTATGATGTATAGGCTAAATTAATGATAACTTGCATTTCCACCAATAAATTTATTATTTGAATTCATAGTATCATAAATACATCTTGTTAAGACTCATAGGATATTATAGGTATCCTTCAATCTCTTTGGTTCAAGGATCTTTAAAGATATTTGTATTTGCATCATTTGAAGGTTTTGGAAGTTTAAAGGCTTAGATCTTGCATTTGTCATTGATACATGTAAAGATTGCTTTCATTACTTGAATCCACTATTGAATTTGTATTAGTAACACATAGATCTAATCATTTGCACAATAGGAATACAAATTTCTTATTTTCTTAATGAATTGAGGGCTTGGGGGCTCACATGCTTTTTGGAGTGAGGAAACTGACTCCAAGCTCTCCTAGATTCCTTAAAGGACCTAGGTTAGGAGGCTTCCCTTTCCATTAGATGCATTTAGGGTTTCTTTACATTATTGCAAATTTTGAGTTCAATATTTCAAAATTTGATCCTATCTTTAATTAGGTTTTTAGTGAATGCACACTTAGTAAAGCATAGTTATGTAGGTGAAGATTTGTGTGTGAGTTCAATATTTCAAAATTGGATCCTATATCTCTAAAAATGAGGAAAGAAGTGAAGGCTCTAATATTGGGTACCTTAATCAATCTGTTGGAGCTAATCCTCCCATTTTTAGGGATTTGAATATATTATGTGATAAAATTTGCAACACTACGGTACTAGATCTACAAGAAGAGCCTAGTTTAGATATATATCATGGTGAGGGAGATCATATGTCTAATATCAAGCCTTTTGAGATGAAGTTCGAATTGAATTTTGGAATGAATGAAAATTTCATGGAAAAGTGTTCCCCTACTACATTTAGATGATGTGATCAATTGGGACTTTTCTTTACTCATTAAATCCATTAATTTCTATGCACAACTTATATTGAAATTCAAGATGCATTTCAAATATCATGCTCCTAGATAGATGACAGTGTTGAAATCCAAGTGACATTGAGAGAGGGTGAATCAATATGATAAATTCAAATGTAAAACTTTAACTTTACCAGTTAAAATAAAATAGTATAAACATAAAACTAAGTAGATCATGAACCATAAAAATTACATCACACAACATAAGATGTAATGAGGTTTACCAATGTGGCTACATCCCTAGATAAGATTTCTTGGATCATGGTCCAAATCCAGCCATTGTAAAGCATCAACTTTACACTCAATTTACCAACACCAATTGGAAGGACCACCAACCCTTATAATTTATCAGCTACAACTAAAAGGAGCACCAACCCCTAAGTTTTGCAAAATCCATTGCAAGGAGCACCAACCCCTCTTTCCAAGCATCAACATGAAATTCAAATCTTGATTAAAGGTTTGATATAAAAATACCTTCTCTATTCATAGATCCTTCTCTTATCTCTAACTCATCAAAATTCATTATTTGACTATCTTTGCAAGAAATATGCAATCAATCTCCATATCCATTGTTCTTACCTCATTATCAATTTGCTTTAGTTTGATTATTAATGGCATTCTTCTCATGCATATTCACTTCAATACCTTACAGCTCATGTGTTTGTCAATTCTATCACATCTACAGGATACTAACATGTATTAACATTGTTACACCACCGCTTCAAAATTTCACAAATATTATGGTCATAAAAAATATTACTACTCTCTACTCTCTAAATTTTTATATCTTTAACTGTATTTAACACTTCATTCTACTCCTGAAATTTTGTGTAAAGTTTATTCTCTACAGTTAATCACTATTGTAACTTTCCTCATATTTTTTCCATGTGGTTACAAGCTTGTCAATTTCAGTTACAAAAATTGAGAATTCAAGAAGATTAAGTCATGTTTGAGTTGCTACTTCATTTGATATAAGTTTCTGAGGAATTAAAACTTCATAAGTGTTCTACAATAATTCTCATAATTATAGGTTGGGAAAAAAACACTTCTCTGCATAAGACATTGATCCTTCGTATAAAACTTTGGGTTTCTACATAACACTTTGCACCTCTACATAATACTTTTAGTTTTCTCATATCACTTTGTATCTCCACATAAGGCCTTTGAAATTTGCATAATGTCTTCTCTAATTGTATAATCCCTTCCTTCTCCACATAAGAACTTAAGCCTCAACATAAGGATTTGAATCTTCCGCACATCCACTTAGACCTCCACATACGAGCCTCTATGTTCCCATAAGTCTCTCCACATAAGCCTCTTGCTTCTTCACATAATATTGGAGTATACCACATAAGGTTTGAATTGTTTGCATAAGGTCATTATTTTGATCCGTACAAGCTTTTGTTTCTCCACATAAACCTTTGGCTATTTGCACAAGCATATAACTAGCTACATAAGACCTTGCTATTCTACAAAAGGCCTTTGGCTAACTGCATAAGCATGTCTCTATCTACACAAACCTTTGTATCTTCACATAAGTTCTTCTCATAAGCTTATATCTACTCGTATAATATTTTTAACCTCTACATAAGACTTTTTTTGACCACATAACATCATCATATAAGTCTTTTCCCCCTTGCATAAGTCTTTGCCTCACCGTATAAGTCTTTACCTCACTACATAATTCTTTGCCTCACTGCATAACATCTCCTTATGATCCTTTTCCTTACCATATAGAAAATATCTTCAATGTATAAGGATTGTTTTCATCGCATAAGGGTTGTTACCATCGCATAGGGGCTATTACCACCACATAGGGACTTTGACCACCACATAAGGGTTGTTACTACCACATAAGCCTTTTTTCCATTGCATAAGCCAAGTTTTGACCACATAAATTCTTTCTTACTCCACATAAGGTATCATTTTATAAAAACTATAGAACCAATACAAGCATATGGCCAACAGTCTCCTCCTTTGGTATTGTTTTCAAAACTCCAAGAATCAAGCATTCAACTTACCAAACATAACACAAACCTACCAAACACAATGCAAAATTCCTAATATTTTCTCCCCCTTTTTGTCAACAAAGGTAAAGGTTGCCACTAATATTCATGGTTAATATTGTGATAACTCCACTAATTCTCATCAGATTTCTCCTTTTGAATCCATGCACAATTCTCAAGTTCATGTTAAAAAGAAGAACAAAAAAAAACATAAATAGGATCATAAAATAGATAGTAGAAATTGCTCCTCCTAAGAATGTGCAATCAATAGTTGGCTAGTTTTTGGGAAGTGTGACCATTCCCAATATTATCTTAAATATTCAAAAACATCCTTAGGAAATGATTTGGTAAATATATTAGTTACTTGTTCTTCCATGGGCACAAACTCTAACTTGACTGCTCCTTCTACTACTTTCTCTTTTAAAAAATGAT
>Ga0139314_100345_pt1 | contig 11987 bp, 8 predicted proteins | sample In2P11_FD_99376 | JGI IMG/M metagenome (GOLD analysis project Ga0139314, IMG submission 99376)
AGAGAAAGAAGTGAAGGTTGATAAGACCTGGAAAGAAGCAAAATTTTGATAAGTCTGCAAGTATTACGCTATTCGTCCTCATGGATGGGACCTCCATTAGATAGGTGATCCTGTCTGCTCTGCCACTGAAAGATATGGAGACACATTAAGGACAAGTACCACCACGTGTTGGACAAAGTGAAATTGTGCTTGAAGGAATTGCGGGTCCAGACAAGAGTGATCTAGGCAAGCATGGGACAAGAAAGTGCGGGTCAAGCGAGTACGAGTCAAGTGAGCGAGACATCAAATGTAGAGCTAACTTCTAATCTTCGCACAGTGATGCTACCAAAAGGTTCCTTGCATGTTGAGACAACTGAGGATCACGCTAGGTTGCTACATATGACCAACATGAGTATCAACTTTACATCATTGTCTATTCAGATCTTGCATGATCTAAACCAAGTAACTTCAGAGGATCTCCACATCCCAGAGAAAAGAGCATTGTTGATTATCAACAAATTAAAGACTAATAATCAATAGATGTTTGTAAAAAGGCACATGCCTTATAGGCATGCAATGAGGTGATGCAGTGAAATCAATAGCCAGAGACAACCCTTACCAAAGTCTGCAGTGAGCTCTGTGATCTCCAAATTCCAACCGAGACGGCCTATACATAGAAAATGTATAAGTTAGCTACTACAGTGAAGGAATCCAATGAGGAAATTGGAAAGGTTCAGTTTGGGCTACAACCATAGATTTTAGAGCTATAGCTGAAGCTGCATCCAACCATACCTCTAGAGGTCAGATAGCAGTGCGAAGCTATTATTAAATCCAATATGACAACTTTGGCTGCTACAGTCAAGGATTGCAACCAATTATTTGAGTAGACAATGGAAATGTTAACCTCGTTGTAGGATGACCCACACTTGCAGATAATCGAAGATGGCATCTGAAAGAAGAAACTTCGATTTTATGAAATGAGGGTGATAAAATGGACCTTACCACCTATGGAGAGGTTCACTTAACTCCAACAAGGGAAATTCATACAGACTCAAATTGATAAGTTTTATCAGAAGGCCGCTATAATTTCCTCAAGGATGTAGCCATGGGCTGAAGAAGCAAGGCAACTATCATAGAATGTCCAGAGAAAGTTGAAAGCTCTACAGAAAACAAAGAGAGCCATGGGCCTTATAGTTGGTAGTCCAATGACAAAGAATTTGGTCACAAAATTTTGCGAGGCCGTTGCACAAGGAACAACAAATATGAAAGCATTGAATATTTAATTTAGTTTCCTGCAAGCGAAGGTTAAGGAAACTCTAGTAGAGTGAGTTTCGATGAGTCACGACTTTGTGTTGGGGGTTTGTTGGGATGGGGTCCCCTGGGATAGATTTAGTTAATTTTTGTTAAAGTAATTGTAAAGTATCCACATTTTGAGGAGAAGAGAGTGAGTAGCACATGTCAATATGAGTCAAATAAAATTCACAAAGGTCAAATCCCCTTAGCTTGTTAAATTCAAGTTGTTTTGAGACCCACCCAAAGTTCGCGGACTATGGTATTATAATGAAGGAAGAGTATAAAAGGAAGTCATAAAAGAGTCATAAGTCAACGAAGTAGAGAAGTGCATGAGTTGAATCTGAATTTATCTATTATGTACTTAGGTGAAGGGGAAGGATCCTACAACTATATTTGTGAAGGCCTTGGTAAGTCTACACCTGAGTGCGCGGGCCCCTGCAACTATGTGCGTAGGGTTGGACAGAGTTTTATCTGAAAATATGAAGCATAATAAAGACACTTTTGAAGGGATATTTTTGTATCTGTGTAATACTATGTATATATGAATTTACTGTACTTATGACTTATGGAATGTATTTAGTGGGAAAATACTTAATAGATTCATGAAGATATAGATCTACTTATATATATGATGTTATGCATGTCTAGTGTAATGGGCAAAGGATAGGAATCTATTAATTGTTATTTAATGTAAGCTTTGGGTTTCAATAGTTAGGGTTTGTGAAGGTCAGGATAAAGCCCTAGATCTACATAAAACACATCACATATCCCTCTAGATGCAGAAATCTCATTCTAACATCCTCTAATACTACCTCATGTGATACTGCAACCTGTGCTACGCGGGTTGTTTCTGAAAGGGCCGGTAGTGTAGGGTTTGTTGGTTAGCGAAACTAACTCCAAACATAGGCCCAAGCCCCCTCAACCCCATGCATATATGTCATTTGATGTAAAGGTCATGCTGTAATCATTTTCAAATCTAGTCATGTAAATATTATTGTTAGAAGTATTTTGGGCATATGATATAATATGTAAACACACTGTCTTTGGGTGATTGATATAAGTTTGAGTCCTTGGTGATACGAAAATTCATATGCATTTGATTTATAGAGACATGTATTTTATTGTACATCCTTCAGAAATTTCAGTGTGTGCTTAGGGGGAGCATGGTCAGTATTTAGTGTGTGCATGTAATTGGATATTATTGATTTGTTTGATATAAAACTAAGTATGCACCCTGGAGTTTGACGATGGATTAGATCCAATAGATCTAAAATGATAATGATGATTGTGGGTTGATTTGATCAGTGATGATAGTGTCTTGGCATGTGATTTTTTATGTATGTGCCAAGATCTAGGTATGTCTGAAGTTCTTTCATGCAACGATGGTTTGTGCCAATAAATGCAGATTTGTATGGAAGTTTGATAACCTAAAAGGTGTGTGCACATGTCGGTTTAATATTGATAAGTAGCATATATATTCATATATGTACGCGGGTTTGTTTTCGGAAAAATGTGTTTACACACATAAATGTTTTGAGGAAAGCACATATATAAAGTAGGGTTTTGCTGAAAAAGATTCCTGGTTAGTTTAATCAGTCTTGTTGTGTTTATGTTGTATGTAAATGAAGTACTACTTGATTATCTGGGCTTAATAGTGATTATTTGGTTGAGGATTGATTGATTGAATAAGATGAAGCTATTAGATTGTTGTGATTGAAGATCAATGATAATTTTGTGACTATTTTCAAATGATGCAGTGCATATGCGTATGATTGAGTATTTATTTCAGAATGGCAGTGATTCAATTTCAGGGTAAATTTTTTTAGCTCTATACACGTGGGTTTGCTACAAAAAAGTAGCATATATATTCTGATAGTTTATTGACCAAGGATTCTATTTGATTCAATAAATTGATGCAATGTTAGGGTTCAGTATTAGTACTCTAGTTACAATGATGTAATTGTTTTGGTTGTTTGAGAATAATTTGACTGATTTGGGTTTTATTTGATTCAGTGATTGGTTGATTTAGTTGGCTCAGTGATTGGCTGGTTCAATGATTGAGTGATTTGATGCAGTGATCAGTTTCAGTTTTTATATTTGGTTTTGGGCTTAAATTATGGTAGTGGGTCCAGTTTGAAAATTTGATAAAACGTGGTCTACAAGTTGTGATGTTTGTAGCAGGTGGATCGAGTATGAAAATTTATGAAACATGGTCCACGTAGGTGTTGAGGGTTGGAGGCTTTAATGAGGAATTCAAAAGCTTCCTTCCAATGGTACTTGATGGGCCTCATAATTAGACATAAATTAAGGCCCATCTAACCTTTCTTAGGCACATGAAGGCTATATTAAACCTCACCTTCTATACGTAATACTAGTTTTTCGGTTTAATATGTTCATTTATAAGGTTTATGGATAATTTCATATTTGTGCCTAATAATTTATTTTTGTAGCACATTGTGAGAATATTGGGCAGATTATGGAGATTTGGAGTAGGAGCTAGTTTACGGACTTTCTCCCTACTACAGGAGGATCAATATTGGATAATAAATAAACAAGACATTCTGAAATTATTTCAAGGATTTTGAAGCTCAAATGATTGAGAAAATCTAGGAATGTGTTCCCTATCATTTAATGTAGAAACCTAGTGTTGGGAGCCAGAGCCACTATTTCAAGGATTCTGGAGGGGAAAGCTTCCTCCTTTCATGGGGAATGCTTCCTAATCATTTGTTGTTAGTACCAAGTCAAATTTTCCTCTAGGGTTTTATTTTTATTAGTCTTCATGCGGAGAGAACTTGTATTTTTTAAGCTCCACATTCATTTCCTGTAGGGACATAATTGTATTGATGGAAATAATGAAGATTGGTGCCACATTAAAATTCTAAATATTTGTATCCTTCATAGGAATATGATTTTCCTTGGGCTTGGCCATCCCAAGGGTCTCAGAGCCCTTTTTTATCATTTAATTTTCTTTCTTTCACTTCTTATTCACATGCATCTCTTGTTCTCATCTTTTTCTATTTATGCATTTAGTATTGATGGTTTCTTGTTGTAGGACTAGGTTAAATGTTTGAAGTAATTTCTTTTGCAGGATCAAAAGAATTATTTCATCATTTGAAAAACTTTGGAAGGTTATAGTAATCATTGGGATACTTGGATTATTTTTCTTATTCCAAAATCTAAATTTATAGATGTTTGTTGTGGGAAATAGTAGTAATTTTCTCCTAGTTCTGAGAACATGCTAACGAGCTTCAATCGAGTTGATTCCACTTGAATTAGATGAAAAAATTATTCCAATTAATAAAAATAATTACTGCATATCATTCACAGTTGATTAGGTTAGAGAGTTTATAGTTTAACTAGCTCACTAGTTCTCGAATTTCTAGATTCTAGACTAGTAATTTGCTGTTATTTTTTAGGATGTGTTAACAGGGGTATTTGTTGGACACCTAATCCTCATTGGGTTAGTGTGGAAGCCAAATAGACAAAAGGATTCCAAGAGACCTTGGGATGTGGAACCCAATGGTCAAACTATGTACTACAAATGTATATCTCTTGTTAATAAAAATGCATTCTCATGTTTTATCCTTCAAATTCTCTTACTTCAATGTGTATTTAACATGGTATCAGAGCAGGCATATTCCTACCCTGCATAATTACTTTGAGCCATTTCTTTTATGGCCTTTCTGTGTAGGTCATTTCTGCCATTAGTTCTGCATTTCATGAATATTTTCTTAGCTAAATTCTAGCTGCAACATCTATCATTTCTCCAGCACCATTTTGGCTTCCACCTGCTTTGGAATTTCCTCTAATTTTGTGCACATTGAAAGATTTTGATTTCAATGGGAAAAAAATCGTGTAGTTTACATCAAATATTTGTGGGATTATCCAACACATTGTTGATGATGCTAATTCCAATATGAATTTTGATGTTCTCTACGAGGATAAATGAATCGATTTAGATAAAGAAGTATCGTTGGATGATGTGCAAAAAAAAACCTACTATTGCAATCATCTGCAAACATTCAGATTATGAGTAATCTTGATGCTCCCGGAGGCGATTATTTGCACTGGTTGGCTACCCATTTCATTGTCGTCAACCAATGTGAAGGTATCACAATTGCCGTTGATCCTTTGAACCCAAAATCGATAAGTGAATGTTTGGTAACGGTAATCGTAATTATCAATATCTTTCTTTCTTTCTAATGCAACATTAGAATCCAATGGTTGTCGAAATCTAGTTCCTTACGAGGCTACAACATGTATGTGCAAGTTAGTATTGAAATTGTTCAAATCAAACAAATCTCCTAATTTTGGGTGCAACTCGAGGAACAACTTGAGTACAAAAAATTGCTAAGAGGCAAGCAGGTCGGTATTACTTTCTTCAAAATAATAAAGAAGGACGAGAAGGAGTTTTCTACTACATGTAGCTCTGCAAGGAGCAAGAAGGAAGAGAATGCGGATGAATCTATGATTAAGCGGAAAAATCTCAAGAAAATTAAAGCGACATTTATGTTTATAGCCGCTACCTGTTTCCATATACACGATCGTTGTTTTTGGGTGTTGTTTGTTACAGAAAACTTGGGTCCAGAGGATTGTGCAGGTAGAGTAGGCCAGAGAAGAAGCATGGAGGGAACTACGGGACACTTCGAATTGCTAAGTTCAGCTATTTTCAAGAGGGAGGGGTTTCTATTAAGGACAATTTGGATTATGAGAACTATAGTCTGGTAGAATTCCGAATCTGGATATGTTTACTCGCATTCCGATTGAATGAATTTCAGCATTCGGATTGTGTATTCCAAGAATTCCCATCGATGTGCAAAATTTTTTTATATAATTTGAGGTGAAATGTGACAAAACGGTGTTAGAGGTTGGAAAAACCGTTGTATTTCGCAGTTTACTGGGGTTCGAAACTGATCACGTGGTTTTTGAATTTATCTTTATACGCCTTGTGTTTTAAGAGGAAGCTTTATTGTTATTTAATTCGATATTAGCTAGATCATCTCGGAATCTAAAGGTTTTGGAATGCCTCAGTTGCCAGAACTTGAAGAGGAAGTTCGCACCATTGAACAAAAAGTTAGTGATCTACAACAGTAGGTCGAATTGAATTGTTCACACGTAATTAAAGAATCCGAGATGTCAAAATATCTAGACCAAAGGTTACTAAGTTTATAATTGATATCATTCTCGGAATGAGATTTTCCTAAGAACCCGACACGCATCTGTATCAAGCACGCATATGTTTGGGACAATCAAGAGGAGACTAGAGACTTATATCATGTGAGTCTTTGCTATGGTGCAAATGTAGTTCTCATAGTTTTAGCATCTGTTATCACTTAGGTTGTTCCCTTGACTCCTAAGGGAATACGGCCGAGGTAACCACTAACCAATCTTTTAGATGCAGGTCCTAGCCTACATGCAACCAGAGAGGGCTCTCTCTTTAAAATTTAGCTTTGTTTTGGTGAGATTTTAGGCTAGTTATGAAGTGCAGATATTTGTTTGATGTTTGGATGGTGTCATTCAATGGAACAGGGTGCAAATCTAAGAAGTTCAGTCCATTGGGCTAATGGAGTCTATGAGGATGAATTGCTTGATATGGTTTCTTTGACAGAAGGAGGTACTACAGAGCGGGGTAATCAACCATGGAACAATCTGTAAGCTGAAGTCAGATGGAATGGAGTCAAGGAATGAAAGGCAATTAAGAATCTTTCATTATGCTAACATAGGGAAAGTGAATGAATATTATCTACGAGCAATTAAGAATTCCTAAACAGCATTCAGAGTGCAAGAACCAGGGGGGCAAGAGCAATAAAGAATTCTTGCCTATGCTAGTCTTGAAGAAAACATAAAAAATAACAGAGATTGAACATAGAGTACAGTTAAGTAAATTATGGGCTATTCTTTTTCCCTGTTATTTAGATCATGAAACATAGATGATATAGCAAACATAGAAACTGAAAACACAAGTAAGAAAGACTTATTCATCCACAGAATGATTCAAGAATTCTGTAACATAGTCCTCTGCCACCAATTCCAGATCTAGAGTTCAGCAACAATGCATTCCAGCGGCCTTTTATTCAGAATATTTTCAGAGTTATAGCGCAGTCTCAGAAATGAAAAACCAACCAACAACCCTCAATACATTGCTTGGGGAGGTATTTATATGACAAAATATGTACAAAGAATATCTCATAAAAGATCTGAGAAAATATCTAAGTTTAACCTAGCGTAATTTACAAGCAAGGTAAAAATATCTAGCTTATGCTATGCTGGAGGAAAGTCCTTCAAAATTTAGTTGATAGGCGTCCTTTGTAGCTTTGTGTTGACTGTCTGTAATAATTGTTCCTTAACTTCTAAATCACTCCTCTTAGTTGGTTTCGATGTGCATTAATTCTAATTTGATTTAGCTTTTAATAGCTTTTAATTCTCCACTGATACTCTTTTTTGCTGAACCGCCCTTGCTTACCACTGTATGGCAGAAATAGGGCTGCTATCATTTCCTATTTGTTTCTTTTTCTATGGGCTAGGAAATCCTTCGGCGCTAGCTCGAACAATATCAAAAAGGACAAGGAGGACTGTACAATGGCAACTTTGGTTGAGGCTGCGAGCTCGTTGTCTATAGCTTTTCTGGTCAGAGGCGGTCGAAATGGCTGAAGGTGCGATCTTGTTTCCTTTGCACCTGGAGCGTGCATGAGTGCTGAGTGGAAATACAAGAAAATAACCTTTTTACCCCTTTTGCTGGGCAAAAGTGACTTTAGGCGGGAGATTCTTGATTTGAAGGATGGGAGCGATCACTGTTGGATAAAATAGAAATGGATGGATGAGGGTCGTTGGATCATGCAAGGGCGGATTAGACGGCTGAGGAGAAGTCGCAATATCACATCAGTGAAGGGCAAGGGATTAAGAGATGTGAAAGGTGATATTGTCATATGCGATAGCGATATCGCATCAAGGGTGACTTTGCGATAGTAAGGGGCGAGGGCTTAAATATGCGCGATAGGCGATAGTGATATGGGACTGCGATATGCAATTGCGATATCAATATAAACCATTGGATGTGGTGGTTTATCAGACAGTAGACGAGCAGTCGCGCTATCGCGTTAGTGAGGGACAAGCAATATGTGATAAAGTGGCGATGCGATGGTGTGACGACGCGATTGCGATATCGCATCGGGGGATCGGATCGGGGGAATTCATCGGGGAAAATAAACAGCGGTATGTGAACACTGCGATTTGCGATTGCGATATCGCATCAGAGGATTCCATCAGGGAAACAAAACAGAGGGGCAGGTCAATACTGCGACTTGCGATTGCAATATCGCATCGGAGGAGGTCAAATGGTGCGATCTCGGATCGGAGGAGGGTTCTTACTAAGTTTCAAATAAACTTAGTAATTCCCAAAAAACAATACTTATGGTTATATTTCAAACAGGGTGGGGATATGTATTTGGATTTTTATAAATAATACGCGGAAAGGTAAAAAGGAGGATTTATATAATAGAGTTAAAAAGGTTAATGTGAGATTTTGAGAAGAAAGCACTAAGTATTAATGTTAGGAAACTTAGGCTTTAAAGGGAAAAACGATTTATACAAGAAATATGACCAGCCCCTAAGTAAAGCGGATTCTTACTTAGGCAAATGTTTATGGAATGAGATGAGTGATTCAGTGATATTAAGCAGATCTTAATATCTCTAGGGAAATTAGTAAATGATTTGGGGAAGGGTTAGGGGAATTAGTCATGCCTCGCTTCAACCGCTCCAAGGGAATCTGTTCTATACCTGTGATGTGAGTAAATTCAACACTTTGAGAGACAAAATTTATCACAAGTCTCATTCTGCAACATCAAAACTGCCTACCCTACCTACTTTGCCTAACATTTTTTCTTCTTTCTTCTTGGGTACATTTGGACTAGCAAACCCTGATTTTCTTCTTTTCTTTTGGCTGTCCTCCTATCTAAATCTATCCTTATCTCTTCCAGGGGCTCAGATTAAACAGTTGAGCGCTCTTGCTTCTCTACCTAACTACTTATCTACCAAGATTAAACAGTTTGGACAGATTTTTATTCTCTATTTCTAAAACAAGAAATTTAAACCTAGAGAGGCCAAGATTAAGTTGTTTGACCTTCCCTTAACTGTGACAAAATTATTGATTGCATGATTTGAAATTTTTCAAAAATGGAATAGTAGTGGCATTTGAGCTAGCACACTTTCCTGGCCTTTTGATTGGGGTTCATTTCTTTTATTTTTCTCTTGGCCAATTCATTCTTCTTTTTTCCCTTTGATTTTTCTTTTAGGGCATACCCTCTTTAAATTTTCTAATTTTTTTTATTTTCTTGGAAATATGGAACCTTTGCAGCATAGAAAGGATGACATATTTGGCATTTCCACAGTCAATAATGAAAAATGACACCTATTGGTATAGGAACCTAACAGTGGCTCCACTTGGGGATGGCCTTTCCTGGTGAAAAGCTAAAAACAGCAGGTCAGATGGCCTTATATTCAATTCTTGTTGTATTTTGGAATATTCCCTTTGCTGGTTACTTTATTGTATGTACGACAACACACTTGTGGAGCTTAGGGCCTTCTCTTCGGGCTTCAACTGCAACAAGTTACTGTCCACGCCACACTAAAATACATTTTTTCATTTTTTCTTCCTTCTTGAATCATTCTGTGGATCAATAAGTCTTTCTTACTTGTGTTTTTAGTTTCTATGTTTGCTATATCATCTATGTTTCATGATCTAAATAACAGGGAAAAAGAATAGCCCAGAATTTACTTAACTGTACTCTGTGTTCAATCTCTGTTATTTTGTATGTTTTCTTCAGGACTAGCATAGGCAAGAATTCTTTATTTCTCTTGTCCCCCTGGTTCTTGCACTCTGAATGCTGTTTAGGAATTCTTAATTGCTCCTAGATAATATTCATTCACTTTCCCTCTGTTAGCATAATGAAATATTCTTAATTTCCTTTCATTCCCTGACCCCATTCCATTTGACTTCAGCTTACAGATTGTTCCATGGTTGATTACCCTGCTCTGTAGCACCTCCTTCTATCAAAGAAACCATATCCAACAGTTCATCCTCATAGACTCCATTAGCCCAATGGACTGAACTTCTTAGATTTACACCCTGTTCCATTGAATGACACCATCCAAACACCAAACAAATATCTGCGCTTCATAACTAGCCTAAAATCTCACCAAAACAAAGCTAAATTTTAAAGAGAGAGCCCTCTCTGGCTGCAGGTAGGCTAGGACCTACATCTAAAAGATTGGTTAGTGGTTACCTCGGTCGTATTCCCTTAGGAGTCAAGGGAACAACTTGAGTGATAACATCATTGGTGACTCTGCTGGGGACCTAAATAATTTGTTTATTACTGCAAATCCAAATACTTGATCAGTTCGCCTCTTAAATAAATCATAAAAGTTGTTTTGAAAAATCACAAAAAAATCAAAATAATCATAAAAATCTAAAAATTTTGTTTCCTGGAGAAAGTGAACCTTTTCTTCAGAAGTATTTTACAGGTTTAGATCTGGTCTATGATGGTGGACAAGGATCAGACACACAAAGGTTAAAATCATCCACCTGGCGACTCCACATCATTTTCACAATCAAGACTCCACTGGAGGGACGAACCTGAGAGAGAAATCTTCAAGTTTCAGAGCAATTCTACAACCAAATAGTCCATATTCCAAACCATTGATAGTGAGACAGGATGACCGGGTTTGTGGAAGATCTTTCATTTGATGAAACTTTAAATGAATTCAGGGAGGTGTTATCGAAATTTCAGCCTGATGAAGAATTTTTAGGATTGGTGTTTTTAGTGGTCAAAACAACAGAATATCCTCATAAAATCAAAATGTGTTGTCTTAATTTAGTTGTTGAAAAATATGAAAATGAAATTGAACTTTTGCATTCTCAAATTCAGTCATATGATTTTCTCAATCCTAAAGAATTCTTACAAAATCTTCCTTCTCCAAGTCATGAGGAAATTGTACTACCTTCTGATTTACAGATTGAGGATAATCATGCTTTCAAGAGAAAGACTGAAAAATTAGTTGCAGGGTTTAGTACTGAGGATACAACTATTCAATTAGACCAAGAAAGCCCAAAAGAAACTATCACACATTATGCTTTTGTTGATCCTATAGCAGATTACATGGAGGTTTTTCTCAACTCAAAATCTTTAACATGTTTTCTCTATGAGGACCAAATACATCAGAAGTGGCCTTTCTATGTCATAATTTCAATTATGTAGGCACATGATCGAATTATGCTTCTGATTTCACTGACTATCAGTCAAGCAGTTCATTTGTTTCTGCAGTTGCTTGATTGGCTTCATTGGCACTTTTGTGTTGTTTAATTCAACCTGGTTTTCAATAGAATAGAGTAGGTAGGATTTTAGTTTAATTTAGTTCAGTTTTCAATAGATTACAAAATAAATCCTTAAATGTTTGAATCCAAGATCTTGATGATTTACTAATCTACTTTGAAGAGTGCAGTACCTTTTTGTTTTAGGCCAGATCTCATAGTTGTGTAGTAAAATATTAAGAAGACTTTGATAAAAGGACCAAGGCTGAAAGCTCCTGCCTAAGAGACAGGGTGCTTAAGAAGGATTCAAGGAGGAAGAAAAAATGAAAAAATGTATTTTAGTGTGGCGTGGACAGTAACTTGTTGCAGTTGAAGCCCGAAGAGAAGGCCCTAAGCTCCACAAGTGTGT
>Ga0139314_100346_pt1 | contig 11984 bp, 12 predicted proteins | sample In2P11_FD_99376 | JGI IMG/M metagenome (GOLD analysis project Ga0139314, IMG submission 99376)
AAATCTCTTAGACAAGCCCCATAATGGGCTTTATCTCAAAAGGTACTATGTTTAGGTCATCTTGCATGGCTAATTTTGTACAATAGTGTGTTATTCATTCTTTTATAGTGTGGTTTGGTGTGTTATTCGCGATAGTATATCTGAGTGCGTCCCTGAGGAAAAAGACGCGGCGCGATAGTATATCTGAGTGCGTCCCTGAGGAAAAAGACGCGGCGCGATAGTATATCTGAGTGCGTCCCTGAGGAAAAAGACGCGGCGCGATAGTGTTGTTGAGTGCGTCCCTGGAGCGAAAGGGCGCAGGGAAGTTGCAGGAACAGTGCGTCGGCACGCAGCGCAGCAGAAGGATCTCTGCGTCTGGACGCAGGAGATCTGTTCAGTACAGTGCGTACTGTACGCAGACATTACAGGGGATAGGCTGCGTACCTATCTTGAAGTTTATTTATCAGTTCATGTTTATCATTGCTATGGTCTGGGTTTTGAAGTGATGTCTGTTTTCTGATATTATGACAGTATTCTAAGAAGTGATTGAGTATGTTTCAGTTTTAATGGATGAATGGATCAGGTTCATAATGACTTATCTTCATGTGATCTGGTGAACTAGATCTGGTTGGATCTAGTGCTTGGGTGATTCAGAAGCTTGTTTATATTGTTGTGGAGACTTTCAGGTTATGTGTTGTGCTTCAGTGTATCCAGTATGAAAATGTATGAAACGTGGTACCTGGAGGAAAGAAGATTGTAGGCCGGCGCCTACGTACTAGTATCTAAGCTAGTACAAGAGCTTTGTAGCAGGTAGCAGCCTGCGTACTAGTAAATGGATCGGCTAGTACAAGAGCAAAGGGGGTTGTAGCTCCCATACTGGTATAAGACTGCACCAGTATAAATTATTGTAAAAGGATTTTCTTATTAAGAAGAAGATTGAGATGACTTGCAGCAGGTGGTTTTCTCCCGCATTGGGTTTCCACCTTATATCATGGTGTTCATGTGTGTGCCTTATGTGTGATGATCTATTCTCTACTACTGCATCTGTTATTTGATAATATGGTTGATAATGTTCTAATGCACTCATTGAAGATCAATTAACTTAATCATAAGAAGTTGTGGAAGTAGCATATATGAATCTGATTATGGGAATGGAAAAGTTTTATTAATCTGATAATACTGATTCACCCCCCCCTCTCAGTATTATTTCCAACAATTGGTATCAGAGCAGGTCCTTTGGCAGAAGCTTGATCGCTTGAAGGAGATCCGTGGAACAATGGGAAAGAAGCTTAAGAAGAAAGCATCTAAGAAAAGGAAGTCATCTCAGAAGAACTATGACAGTGGGAGAATCGATTGGGGATTAGGCATAAGAAGCTCTTCAGATTCAGAATCAGATTCAGAATCATTATCAGGTATGAATGTGTTATCCTCTGATGTTCCAGCTATATTTCCTTGTGAAAGAGATGAAAGTGATAGTGAAACTATTGAACTTGCTCCTATGGGTGAACAAGAAAGATATCAAATAGTGGCAGAATTTAAAAGACTGACAGACAAGATTAGAGATCAACAAGATCTTTTGAACAAAAGGGAATGTGACTTCAAAGAAGAAGCTACCAATCTAAAGGCCCAACTAGAAGAAGGAAACAAGGTAAGAAGGCTACTCAAGGACAAGGAAGACCAATGTCAAAAATTACAGCATGAAGTAACATCATTAAGAAAAGAAGTCAATGAAAGAAGCACAACCATCAAGAAACTCAGAGATAGATCCAGCTACTATGAAAATCTTGAAGCTACAATCCTCTCACTAAAGGGAGATCTTGAAGAATCAAGGAAGCAGAATAAAGATCTACATCAAGCAATTGAAAAACAAGATAATGAAGTCATCAGCTTAAACACCCAGCTGGAATGTGCCTTCCGAGTTCGTGAAATGCTGCAGGATCTGTATGAAGAACAAGAAAAGGAGATTCTCAAACTAAGGGAGCAAATGGAAGAAGGAAGAAGAGTTGAAGAAGATTTGAAAAAACAATCTCTTGAAAAGGAAGAACAGCTTCAGGTTGAGGTAAATATCTTGAAAGGTAAACTAGAAGAAAAGGATAAGCTTTTACGATTTCAAGATAGTTCTAAAGTCTTGGATGATATTCTTAATAGTCAAAGGTCTCCTGCTATAAAGACTGGTCTTGGTTTCCATGAATCTGTTGAAGGTGAATCTAGTTCACAAGGTGAAGCAAGGAACTCTAAAGAGAAATCTAAAGTGATCAATGAAGAAATAAAAGATCCATCTCATCATCAACCAAGGAAAGAGATTCCTCAAAGAAAATCCTTTACTCCTCCTATGAAAAATGTTGAATGTTATGTATGTCATAATCTTGGACATGTTGCAGCTAGATGCAGAAGAAGAAGAGTTCAAGACCATTATGCAGACAAGTCATCTCAATCAAGGTACTTTTATGGATATTGCTTTGCTTGCAATATGTTTGGTCACAAAGCTGCTGATTGTTACAGGAGGAATATGAAACATGTAAAATGTTATGCATGTAACAAGCTTGGACATATAGCTAAGGAATGCAGAAACAAAGTGTGGGCACCATATCAAAAGGAGAAAATGTCATCATCACGCTTGAAGATATGGAGGAAAAAGGAAGTACAATCAGAAAAAGGTGGCACAGCACAACGTACAGACATACCAGAATCAGAGGGAGCTGAAAGTATAAAACTTCAGTGTACTGAATCTCATATGCAAGTTCCATAAAGGGAAGTCGCGTATATACGCGAGTTGGATACTGCACAGTCACGTATATGATTGTTTGAAGAAAGGCAGTAGGGACAGGTTCCAGGATCAGTTTTGCTCTAGTTAATAATGGTTGCACTTTGCTGATGATGTGTGGATATGATGGTTAGAAGTGTTTTGGTTCTAACTTGATATTGATGATGTCTTGATACTTCTTATTGATATGCATGATCAGATCTGACAGATGGCACAAGTTTAGGGGGAGCATATGCCTTTAAGACATTGTTGGCATTATGGTTGGTGATGATGCTTAGATAATACATCTTGCTATGATGTGGTTGCATAGTTGATGTCCAGATCAGATTTATAATTGATTCTTGATGATACTTATATGGATAAATGATTCATCTTGCCATGATATGGCTATGAGTTGTTCAGATGATTCTTGGGGTTACACAGTTGATATTTAGATCAGATTTGTGGTTGATTCTCTAATGGTGCTTACATGGTGATCTTCATAAGGATAAGGAGCAGTACACAATTCACATCTTCTTTACTTAATGATGAGTCTCTCATATGCTATTGTCGTCATATGCATCATATACTACAGTTATGATGCAGGCACATATATGGATGAGGATTGTTGGCTGGATACATGGATGATTATTCAAAATTACATTGTTGGAGACATGATGATGATGAGTTCTTACCTATATGATGATAGGTTGTTTCATATGATGATTGATGCAGATATTCTCAATTGATGATACTTGGTTCTTGCAGATCTGGATGGCTATGGTGTTTCTCACATATGAATAGAATGTGAATGATTCTGTCGATACAGACATACCTTGATGATTCATGCACTAATACAAGATGCTGGTCTAGTTGCTGATGACAGATGTTATGGAGCAGATCATACAATATTGTTGCTGATGTTTATCATGATCTTATTTAGGTGTTTGGTATTTGTTATAAATGTCATGTATATCATTCGATGTAAAGGTTATATCAAGACTCATGATGTAATAGTGTGTCTCTATTTATTGTAGTCATTTGATGAGATCTTTTCAGGTCATGTAACGGCCTATGTTGGTTTCCCCACTATGCCTGGGATGAATGATGTAATGTACTTGATATATCCCCACTTGGTTGGGTGATGGATGTATGTATTGAATCTTTTGATGATAGGAAGGTCATGTATGATGTATAGAGTCATGTTCTTGTAGAACACCTTTTTGTAGACTTTGCTTACAGACAGAGGGAGCATATCATGCATTGTTGGCATTGTGGAGGAAGTACAGAAGGAGATCATGGATGTTGGTCAGAATACTGCTGCAATACATCTTTATCTCTTCCATGATGTATAAGTCTTGGTTTTTTCTTGAAGAACATCTTTTGCAGATCTTTCCTACAGTCAGGAGGAGCATGAACAGCACAATTCAGAAAGAGCAGAGCTTTCAGCATGTGGCATGAACAGATTGGTACACCATGGCATATACAAAGGGGGAGCTCATTCAGAGACTTCAGCAGGTACTCAGGGAGAGTGATTTGGTGGATTATGTTTCTTCTTTGCAGATCTGGTTCATATTCAGGGGGAGCATGCTCTTAGGGGGAGCATAACCCTTTGCCCTTGATGTCAAAGGGGGAGAGTGACTTGGTGTTGTTGCCATCAAGTCCAAAGGGGGAGATTGTTGGCATTATGATGCATGTGTTGTACTTGATGGCAACCCACTCATAGAAGAACATCTCACTTATATACATTCAGATGAATCTACAGAAGATGTGACATATTTCATAGTTGCAAAGGAATCAAATGGCAAGTTCTTAGTAGCTTTGCCATCAAGTCCAAAGGGGGAGATTGTTGGCATTATGGCTAAGGTGTTGTCCTTGATGGCAACCTATTCAGGAGATGGATAACAGTACAACCAGCCAGCAGCAGAAATTGATGATCAGCTATCAAATATTGAAGAAAAGAAGAAGGACGCAGGAAACCAGTTCATAGGGTACGTACCCGCAGGTACACCATGCATGGCCCGCGTCCAGAGACGCAGGGAAGCCGTTCAGGAGGTGCGTCCGCCTAGTGCACACATTTCAAGGCAGAGAAAAGCTCACGTGGGGGTTTCTTATGTTTTACTCTTGGTATTGAGCCGACGGTATTGTGTTATTATGGTTTTGATATGTGGTATTGATCCTTGATTTAAGGAGGAGCTTGCCTATATAAAGCAAAGGAGATCATTTGGCAAGACAAGCTTTTGGGTTGAATATCTTATGAGAGCTAGATCTGAATCTAAGGAAGGCGAATCTACTGATGGACTGAGATCCTTTCAGCGCATGATCAGAACTGTAGATCTGACTGTCTGGGTTGCTCTTGAAGTCTTGAAAATCATCTATTCCCGAAGGACGCAGGCGCAGTGAAGCAACAATGCGTACGGACGCAGGTGCAGTGAAGAATAAGTGCGTACGGACGCAGGTGCACTGAAGTAAAGGTGCGTCCCTTCAGTAAAAGGACACGGCGCGATAGTATAACTGAGTGCGTCCCTGAGGAAAAGGACGCGGCGCGATAGTATAACTGAGTGCGTCCCTGAGGAAAAAGACGCGGCGCGATAGTATATCTGAGTGCGTCCCTGAGGAAAAAGACGCGGTGCAATAGTGTTGTTGAGTGCGTCCCTGGAGCGAAAGGGCGCAGGGCAGTTGCAGGAACAGTGCGTCGGCACGCAGCGCAGCAGAAGGATCTCTGCGTCTGGACGCAGGAGATCTGTTCAGTACAGTGCGTACTGTATGCAGACATTACAGGGGATAGGCTGCATACCTATCTTGAAGTTTATTTATCAGTTCATGTTTATCATTGCTGTGGTCTGGGTTTTGACAGTATTCTAAGAAGTGATTGAGTATGTTTCAGTTTTAATGGATGAATGGATCAGGTTCATAATGACTTATCTTCATGTGATCTGATGGACTAGATCTGGTTGATGACTCACTTGTATATGTATGGATCTAGTGCTTGGGTGATTCAGAAGCTTGTTTATATTGTTGTGGAGACTTTCAGGTTATGTGTTGTGCTTCAGTGTAGCCAGTATGAAAATGTATGAAACGTGGTACCTGGAGGAAAGAAGATTGTAGGCCGGCACCTACGTACTAGTATCTAAGCTAGTACAAGAGCTTTGTAGCAGGTAGCAGCCTGCGTACTAGTAAATGGATCGGCTAGTACAAGAGCAAAGGGGGTTGTAGCTCCCATACTGGTATAAGACTGCACCAGTATAAATTATTGTAAAAGGATTTTCTTATTAAGAAGAAGATTGAGATGACTTGCAGCAGGTGGTTTTCTCCCGCATTGGGTTTCCACCTTATATCATGGTGTTCATGTGTGTGCCTTATGTGTGATGATCTATTCTCTACTACTGCATCTGTTATTTGATAATATGGTTGATAATGTTCTAATGCACTCATTGAAGATCAATTAACTTAATCATAAGAAGTTGTGGAAGTAGCATATATGAATCTGATTGTGGGAATTGAAAAGTTTTATTAATCTGATAATACTGATTCACCCCCCCCTCTCAGTATTATTTCCAACATTGAGAACTAATTTCTTATCCTTTAACATTTAACTTTCATGTTATTGAAAACTAATTTCTTATAATTTAATTGATACCCATGGGCATCCTCCTGTTGGAAGTAGATACATTAATTTACCTTTTGAATTACATGATAGATGGACTAGAATTCAAGATATCAGTATATTCTCGTAGACTCATTTATAAGAATGGAAGAAATTTTCACAAACAACTTCTTTACATATCCAAATCTCCTATTTAAACTATGTATAAAATTTAAACAACATTATTTAAATTATGAAAATTACAAAACATTGTTAAAAATTTACTATGCGATTTGCTAATTCTTGGACTATAGAATGGGTTCCTAACTCTTTGACCATCTGCCCTTTCCTTCGATCAGCCTCAATTCCAACGATCTACTTTTTCTCAACCTCATAAAGCACATGAACAAGCTAGGAATCGCTCATAAAGCACATGAACAAGAAAAATGAGATCAAAACAAATTTCGCATTATATTATTCTTTTAGTGCTAGTAATCATAAATATTTTTAACATTAAATTATAATATAATATAATATTAGTAATGTTATTTATAATAATATTGTTAAAAATATAACATTGATATTGGTAAAAATATGTTAGGTTAACAAAATAAATGCATTATTAATAATTTCAATAGTATTATTATTAATACTAAATAGTGAAGTTATTATATTATAACACAATTATATTATTATCAACATTAAAATTATTATTATTATTAAAATTTAAGTAATGACATATAAATGATTTTATTAATATTAATAATAATATTATTATTATATTAATGTCATACTATTATTATTATTATTGTAACCACCCTTCTTATATTTATCTATTTTTACCTGCTTGCTAGGGTAAACATGAGTTTAGGATTACTATGACATGACTTAACCTCTTACAACACATTAAGGAAATGGAGTCAACAAAAAGAAATCTTACTGACCTTCTGCGGGAGCTACAGGACCCACATGAGCTAAACAACCACTCGAGGTGCCCAAACTCTGAACTAACTTGTCTTTTTAGTGATCTGGACTCTCAGTCGCTTGCATAACAAGGCAAGCTAACATTTGTGACCCTCCAGTCGCATAGATAACCCTGGCTCCCAACGACTGTAGTCTAGATTTCTCAGTTCCGAACACGTGACCTCAGAATCTGAGCCACTTTTTCAGGGCTAGTATCCAGAACTTGATAACTTTCTAGAATGATGAATGACACAAGGACAAATCAATTAATGCAAAACTTAGTCAAGAACTTAACCTATCCAAGCCTAACCATGACAGGCATTTTGTCAAACACATTGTGAACACGTAATCTATAGGTCATGAATGCATATTTAAACATAGGGGTTTGATACTTATATGAGAAACATCAAGAAGATCTAATACCCTCTCACAATAGTTACAATTACATCTATTAGGTCATGCATTCACTAACCAATCATTTTCCAATCAAAACATGATAAGAGCCATAACTAGAATCTGTCATAAAAACTTGCTTACAACCAGCATATAACCAAAATAATAACCATGATAGAACAACCATCAAATCCACATAATAACGAGTACAAACACTCATGAAATACAAGAGGAAAAGAGATTTTATTAACATATGAAAAATCCAACCAAGTCAAGGACTTCACGTACCACTTGACCATAGATTGGATTGATCCAAATCTTTCTTTCAACCAAGCACCCAGGCTTCCTCAGGTTTTACCATGGTCCTACCAAAACCAGTCAAGGGACTCATAGGCCTGAAACAAGCACCTACACAACCAGGCTTTACCGCAATCCCATCATTACTGGTCAAGGGATTCTTAGGCCCAAACAAAAGTGTACACTACTAGGCATTACCGCAATCCCGCCAAAGTCGGTCAATGGGTCACTAGGCCCTAAACAAGTTTGGATGCCTCCATATTTCTTCACCAACACCTTAATGAATTTTCTCATCTCCACCCTCAACCTTTACTGCAATCCTACCAAAACTGGTCAAGGGATTCTTAAGCCCTTGGGAATTTTCCTGAGGCCACCTCACCTAGTTCCAAAAAAATCCAGAATTTCAAAGCTCAACCAATGAAAAATCCCCATCACACCATGGTTATTCAAAAATGGAAAGGCAATGCTAAAATCATTGTCACAACTAGAAAAACCCATGTCAATGATAGTAAGAGAACCAAATACACACATGCATGTACCATGCATGCCCAAAACTTACAAGGAAATCATACATGCAATTCAATACCTACAAAGTAATCCCGTTGTAGCTACTTGATCCAACTCTTGCTTGCTTGATCCTTTCTTTCATTTGCCTTCTTTTCCTTCCTTTGCCTTCCTTTCTCCATTGCTACAATTCTCCAGGAATTCTCTAAGTGTGCACGAGTATGAGAGATATAATAAAGAGAAAGCTCCAAAACTGAATTGACAAAAGGATGTGAATTGATACTCAGAAGCCTTTTTATTATTGAAGCCTCTATTTTCTTCAGTTTCCTCTAATTTTCCTTCAATTTCTTCCTCACATGCAACCTGTGACCTTTGGCCTTCCTTTTCTCCTATTTTCCTTTATTTCATAAATAAATTATAAATTAATGCCTCTTTGCTTTTTCAATGCCTTTGTTAATGTCTTTGTCAATTTCTCTTAGCCATAATAAACCAAATGAACACCCACTAGAATGTTTTTCCCAACATTCATCTTGGAATACGTGTCCCATGACCTTGATCATATTTTTATTTTTTAACTTTATTACATGCACTTTTAACCTGGGGTTGTTATAATTATTTATATTAATATTATTAATAATAGTAATATTATTTAACATCCAAATGTTTTAATATATAATTTTTAATATAACTTTTATAAATTTATTATAATATGACTTTGATATTAGTTTTACTTTATTTTGTTAGTAATATAGCTTTAATAATTTTACAGTTGTTTGCAATGTGACCAGCATCTAACAACATCACAATGTGTTAAATAACAAATCATGTGACAATGTGACAAACAACAAATAAACGATGTTGCAATGTAATAAATAATAAACACCATTTCAATGTGGCAAATAGTTAACATCATCGCAATGTGATGAATAGAAAACATCATTGCATTGTGATGAGAAATCTCACAATGTTGTGAAGAAACAACATAACGTATGAAACATCATCGTAATGTGATGAAAAACAAACAACATTGCAATGTGATGAGAAATGTCATAATGTTAAGAATAATCAACATTTTTATATTTTGTAGAATAACAAATGACATCCCAATGTGATTAACAATAAACCTCATCACAATATGACCAACACTACTTTAAAGTTGTTTGCAATGTGACTAAAAACAAATGATGTCACAATGTGCTCTACAACACATTATGTTATGTGATGAACAACAAACAATGCTATGATGTTATGAATAATAAACATCATTGCATTGTGACAAATATCAAACATTGTTGTGATGTTCAAAACAACAAACACCATTATAATGTGACAAACAACAAACACCATTGGAATGTGATGAATAATATCCATTATTATAATGTGACAAATAATAAATGTCATTGCAATGTGACGAGTACCAATGAATGTCATAATGTGATGAAAATGTCACATGTTATAAATAATCAACATTGTCACAATGTGTAGAATAAAAAATGATGTCACAATGTGACAAAAAATATATGTTGCAAAGTGAGATAAAATATAAATTTAATAACTTTAAAATTGTTTGCACTATGATGAAGAACATACTCAATTGTAATATGGTGAATAATATCCATCGTCACAATGTAACAAACAATAAATGACATTTCCATGTGACAAAAAATAAACAATGTTGCGCCGTGAAAAATACATAATGTTATGAATAATTAACATTGTCATAATGTGATTAACAATAAATATCATGACAATGTGACCAGCATAAATATCATCGCGATGTGCCAAACAACATGGTACATATGCTAATGGCATACACATTGTACTATGGGTTTATCATAGTGGATATACATTAACATAGTCCTCATTGTTAAACATGTTTAAATATGGTAAATGGTAGTCAACATTGTTAAACATGGACATAAATTTTCAATGTCACAATGGTCAATAATGGTCAACATCATCACATAGTCAACATAGTTAGCCATAGTCATCACATTTAACATAGTCAATCATAATCAATATATTCAACATACAAAACATGATCAACTGTAATCGACCATAGTCAACCTACTCAAACTCAGTCAACCATGCTTGAAACAACTCAACAATAGTCAACCACAGTCACCATAATGAACCGTAGCCACCACCATCATCCATGGTTAACATTTTTAGTAAGGGTAGTTAACATGGTCAACCATATTCATCTATTATTAATATTCTTAACCATGGTCAACCATGTTTACTTATAGTCGATCATGCTCTTACAAGCTCATATGTGTTCAAACAAGCTAACCATGGTTAAACATGGATAATTTTAACCATAATAAACTAGCTCAACAATGGCCAACCATGGTTGACATGATCATTAGTGGTCAACCATGGTCAATCCTCTTGAACCTTGTCAACCATCATCAACCATTATCAACCATGGCTGATGCTCTTCAACCATTGTCAAATATGCTCATCCATAGTCAACAAGGGTCAATGTTAATCAACCTTACACAGTCATATGTTGAACATAAACAACCATAGTTAAGCATAGTTAGACATCGCCAAACATAAGCAACCTTATTTAATAGTAGTCAACCATCATAAAACATAGAAAACATGAGAAACCATGGTACATTAAGGTCAAATATTGTCAATGAATTTTTAATAATGATCTCCATGGTCAACATGCTTAATAGTGGTCACCCATGTGCAACATGGTCGTACATCATCAACCATGGTTCACCACAATCATCTATAACAAACATTAACAAGCTTGATCTGTAGGTTTTAACCCTGTATAGAAATTACCTGCATACGAATTCTTAAACAAAGAAAATAAACAATGCGAGAGCATAACACATAAAACACATATGCACAGAGATTTTCCCCTGGATCCCAAAACCGAGACTACTAGCTTGATTTTTCATTATGTTCCTTTCAATGTTACAATACATATTTATACATGCCGAAGCATCCAATACCATGGACCGAAATCCATCGCATCCAATACCATGGACCGAAAACCATCGCGTCCAAAAATCATGTGCGAAAATCATGCACAGAACCATAGGTGGGTCCGCCCAACCTAACATAGGGTCCAAAACCAAAATTTTCCGGGGTGCTGCCACGGACCCCATAAAGTGGGGTTACGGTTGCCCTTCAAACCCCCTATTAACTATATGGAAAGAATATAACACAACCCAATAATCTCCCACTTGTTGTTTTCTTTCCACAGGGGGCCACAGGAGAGCTTAGTCATTTTTCCAGCCCTGAGATTCCCATTGCTTCTCTACACCAAGAGAACTTCTCAGAGCTCACAGATTTTGTCAATGCATCTGCAGTATTCTTCAAAGTGTCCACCTTTACTAGCAACACCTTTCTGTCTTCTATCATATCCCTCACAAAGTGATACTGAACATCAATGTGCTTTGTCTTTGAATGATAAGCAGGGTTCTTTGCCAAGAAAATTGCACTTTGGCTGTCACAGTCTATTCTTATAGCTCCCTGTACTAACCCCATACTTGAACA
>Ga0139314_100347_pt1 | contig 11984 bp, 13 predicted proteins | sample In2P11_FD_99376 | JGI IMG/M metagenome (GOLD analysis project Ga0139314, IMG submission 99376)
AGACTACATATCACTCAGGAGCCTACCAACTACCCCAAGTGATCAATCTCTGAGCCGAAACTCTTTTTCACTAGGTTTACACCCAAATCTCACCTATAAAGCTTCATGTATGTGGTTGGGAGGCTATAAACAAACCCATAGGCCTTTCTATATGCGGTCATGACACAATTTACTTTTTTCTGTGCATGCAGTCACAAGATCTATACCATATTTTTAGACTAGCCCCTAGACCTCTACCCAAAAATGATTATAACTTTCTAGAATCATAACAATGATGAAAACAATGCTAAACATTCAAAACTTGAGTAAGGTCTTAATCTGGACATGCATAATACTAGATAAACATTTCATCAAACAGATAGTAAAGATATAAGCTAGAGGTCATGAATGCACATTTGATCATAAATTTATAAATTCATCTGAAAATCAACAAGAATGCTCAATTCACTCTCTAACTATTGCAATAACACTTGTTAGCCAATGCATTTATTAACCATCCAATAACATATTAAATCATGATCAAGAGCCATAACTAGAGCACATCCTAAAACCATGTATATAGCTTGAATATAACCAAAATAGAAGCTATGACAAATAAGCCATAAGAACACCATCATAACTAGTACAACTGCTCATACATGGCAATAAGTAAATAACTCATATTAATATATAAAAATACCAACCAAGTCAGTGAGTTCCATGTACCACCTGAGCATAGATTGGGTGAACCAAAATCTCTCTTTTAGCCAATCACCACCACACCACATTCCAAGCATGAATATGGGATCATAAGGGTTAAACCAAAATGAAATGAATTAGGGCTCCTGAGTGATATGTAGTCTATGAGGGATTTTAGTTTGTTTCCAATTTGTAGGCCCCACTTCAGTAACTTAAACTTGGAGGTCGGGTCATGTCATAGTGATAGTTAGCTCATGTTTGGCCTAGAGAGATTGTAAAAGTGGGTAAATGTGGGAGGGGTCATTACAGGGTGGTATCAGAGCTTCCTGGTTCAAACACTTGGACTAGATGGGCTAAATTCATATTGTGATGCATTCATATTAATTGTATATGTTTCTACTATGCATGAATTGTGTTGGTGATTATTGTAGATTTGTGTTATCATGCATGATGTTGATATGTTTATGTCAATATATATCTATATCATGCTAATATGGATTGATTGTGTAGAAGAGATAACCTCCCCTGAAACACATTGAGGTATGATTTTGATTATGTCTATATTTGGTTTATCTAACATGACATGTTTGTTGGAGATAGAAGATTAGAAATGAAGAGAAAAATGGCTATAGTTCACATGACTCCCCTTATAGGCCTGATCTGAATTCTATGGAATGGGAAAAGTCAATTTGGCAGTAACGAGAAGAGTACTCTCTTGATTTATTAGAAACACTAAGAAGTTTGAAGGCATGGACCAGAAGATTCAAGGAAGAAAATAATAGGCTGATTGAGGCACAAGAAAGGCTTGCCAGAGCTTGAGAAAAGAAAATAGAAGTTAATATAGTCATCCTTTAGAGCCATTCAAATTTTCAGAAGTTCTGATAGTTTCACATTAATCGTGGATAGGAGGAAAATACAAATGGGGCATATGGTAGTAGGTCTCATAGAGGACACAAGTTGGATAGGGATGACATAATCAAAGGTAGAAGATCTTTGGATACAACAAACAAGTGGGATACCAGTTATGGAATTTAGTCTAGTTCTAGTTTTGAGAGATACCATCGTCATTATTGCTAGCATCCTTATAGGAGGAGTGAGAAGCATTACTTTCCAAAGAGTTCAAGAAAGCCAAGCCTCCTACTTTTTATGGGTATGTGAATAAATAAAGAGATGCATAATCATGGTTACTTGAGATGAATTTTTTTTGGGATTTCATGACTATTAATAGAATATGAAATCAAAGATAGTTATCTTCAGTGTCAAGGGAAAAGAAGATATCTAGTGGGAATATGTGAAGTGTGTGAGAGGAATTAGGGTAGAATAACTTAGTTGGTAGAAGCTTAAAATATTATTCAGGAAGAAGTAATTTTCTAAGAGATATTATGATGGAAAGGCCAGGGAATTATATGAGATTAATATGGGTTCCATGATATATGAAGAGTACATGACCAATTTTATGGAGTTGTTGAGGTATGTGACCCTCCTCAAGGATGAGAAGAGAAAGTTCCAAAGGTTCATCAATGTATTTCCTTTAGCATTTAAATATCATATTGAGCATGATGAGCATCAGTCATTAGAGGAAGCCATTGGGAAGGTGAAGCATTTTTATGAGAAGTAAATGTGAAATTCTGAGACTAAGAAAGATCAAAAAGGTAATGAAAATACTAAATGAAAGTGGACTAAGAAGAGAGGAAGAATTCAGGATGCAGCTACTAAGAAGAAAGCGGCCCTATAGGAAGATCAATGTAGTTGATAGAGGACATGGATTTTAGCCTAACGAGCAGAATAAGGGTGATGACAAGAAAACTTTGAGGTGTTGGAATTGTGGTGGAGAGCATCATAGGAGTGAATGCCCATCCTATCATGGTGGCAGACCTTATATTCACAATGCTCATGAGGCACGAAAAGTTGGAGATGTTGGTCAGGGTATTCGTGAGATTTATGTAATAGTGGATAATAGGCAGGCTGATCATCAAGAATCCATTATCTAGATAGAAGATAAGCTTCATGATCAAGTTTTTTCCATTTTTATTGATTCTAGATCTATTTATAGTTATATCTTTACTAACTAGTTGAATAAGTGTTTCTTGAATAAAGAAGTGCATGCAAAATATTAAGTGGTGCAATTGGCTACAGGGACCAAGAGAAGAGTTCATCATTGGGTGAGATATTGTGCATTGGAGCTAAATGGAATGCCTAAATTAGCACATTTAAGTGTGATTTCTTTGGTATCATATAGTATTATTTTGGCATGGATTGGTTGTTCATTCATGGGACCAAGGTGGACTGCTATGATAAGGCTATTGAGTACATGGATGATGATCGGGACATGAGAGTCTTGCATGGAAAGAAGAAGCCTACATTAATGAGAATGCTTACAACTAGGTAGGAAAAGTGTAGTTATCAAAAGGGATGTGTATTGTTTGGAGTTCATATTTCCAGTGACAATGGTAAATATGTTGAGGATGAGGAAGTCCTTAAGAGGTATCATGTTTTGCAGAAATTTCATGATGTGCTTCCTGTAGAGATTTCAGAGTTTCCTCCTCATAGAGAGGTGTTTTCTATTGAGTTGATGATGGGACCAGCACCAACATCTAAGGCACCATATAGGATAAGCACTCTAGAGTTGGTGGAATTGAAGTTGCATCTTAAAGAAATGATTTTTAAGGGATACATAAGGTCAAGTGTATCGACTTGGGGTGCACCAGTATTGTTTGTAAATAAGAAGGACAATATTATTAGATTGTGCACTGATTACCAACGGTTAAACAAGGTGAATATCAATAGCAAGTATCCATTTTTACAGATTGATTTGAGAATGGGATATCATCGGGTGTGCATCAAAGAATAAGACGTTTACAAGATTGCATTATGTACAAGGTATGGACAATATGAGTATTGTCGCCTTCTAAAAATGGATTTCCAATTGTATGAATAGGTTAAGACAATAGAGAGGAGGAAGAAGAGTGACCCATTCTTAACTCTATTCAAAATCCCTTTGCATACCCCAATCTAGTCGTGTTTCCCATTCCCCTTTGAAATGTTTTAAGACATTTAGAAATCATGTTGAAACCCTTTTTAAGCGTCAGGACCCACAAATCATAATCAAAATCGCCCCTTTTTTTTATGATACTTATATTCCCATCACCACTCCTTCTTGCCAATTTCAATGGAATCCCTCCTACATCGATATCGCATATCACAATGTTTCCCTGTCATTCACCATATCTGCGCATCACCACTCCTCGCTAATTGTGATAATTCTTTCCCCCCTGATTGTGATATTGCAATCAAGGATTTCATGCAATAAAGTCCCTCCTCCACCAAACTCCCTTCCAGCTTGTGGTTCAAATGTTCAAGAACCCTCCCGAATGAAATATTTTTTGTATCATGGGCTGTTGAAGTTTTTCATCCACTCAATCGGAAAGCACTGTGAAATATCGTAAAAGCACCCTCTCGTGTGTTGTGATTGTGATACCAATAGGCTAGGATAGACAAACCAAATTGAATCAGCCTAGATCAACAACCTAGGTCAATGAGCATTAAGACAACTATTTCGCTTCTGCTACATGGGACAGTGAGGGTATTTTTCGGCATATATCTAGCAGCACAATCACCAAACGCAGAAAACAAAGGTAATGCTATGTAATGGACAATTTCGATATCCCAGGTGAGCCCAAGCTTGCATATTGTTAAGGGGAGGTACTACCGTCCCACAAGGACCTTTAATGGAAAACCCTGATGTGATAGTTCTATGATGAAGTAACGCAAAGATTTAAAGGTAGGGTGGGTTGGCAACTGAGGGATTTAATAAAGGAGGTGTAGCATTGATGAGCCTCATAAATGGGTAATTATATGGGTTCATTTTACCTCCTAACCTAGTCAAATCAAACATTCTCTTAGCTTATTGTATGATTTTATGATTATAAATATTATAGAGTGAGTTGAGTTAGTTATGATGCCATGTGCTCTAACATGTATTTAATACAGATTATTGATGGATTTCGAGGTCAAAGTCAAGGATCCAGTGGTCAAATGGTAGCAATAACTTGAAGTAGACATAGGAGAGGAATTATAGGAGGGAATCCCCCTCATTTATTACTCCTCACTTCGAATTCCCCTTCATTAAGCTCGGAGTACAAGTAGCCGAATCATGCACTAGAAGGCAACTGAGCAAGTGGGGGATGACTAATAGTTATTTCGAGTTTTGGGAGCCAAGCCTCCCTAATTTTAAGGAAGCTGTTGGTAGATTCAGATGTATAAGTAGAGAGGCCTAGGGCCTCACTAGGGTCAGATATTTTTTGCTTATGTAAACTCTGCTCAAATTTCAAGCTTATTCTTTTGTGACAGTTTTATGTAATCTTGCTATTGTTTTGATAATGAAGTTGGACTTCTTTTTGAGCTAGAACTGAGTTACCTTAGAGGGCTAAATCTCTTGGGTTAGGGCCCAATCCAAGTAGCCAAGCTTCTCTTCACTTGTATTTGTATGCTCTACTTCAGTTTGTATGTTAATTTGTTGTTATATGTATTTTTCTTTTATTGTTAAGAATAGGTTGCTTTTGATGATTTAGTAGTTTGCTTCCATTTGTGCTTTATGTAGCAGGTTAAGTAGTGATCAAAAAATATTCAAAAGGCTATCAATAGTGCCTTGGCCTCTCTTCCTCCCTCTGGGGCCATGGTTTGTGGCAAAGACTCTCTTGCTGTTAGAAAATTATATATTACGGAGCAATGGAACACATAAAATATTGCAGAAATATAAACATAGAAAACGCACAAAACAAGAGAGACACAGATATACGTGGTTCACCCAGTTTGGGCTACGTCCACCCCAAACAGCCAGTCCTTCCTTTTCTATTATCCAGCAAAATGAAGACACACAACCTACAGCAAAACTGCTGTAATATTCTCTGTTTTCTCTCACAGTCTCGCCTCTCTGTTTCTCGCTCACCGAATACACATCTATATCACAGCCTAAAATACAATACCCTCATATAAAGAGAGGGGTTGCCTTCTAGGGCAAAAAACCCTAAACTAAACATAAGTTCTACCGTCAGATCATCTGCCTAATGAACGGCCCAGATTGACTAGAAATTACTATACTTTTACAAGGCAATTTTCCAGTTGTTTTTAGCTTCGGGGGCGCTGCCCCTGAAACCCCTCGCCAGGGGGGGCTCCCAAAAGTCACTGCCGCCCCCCTGGACCCCCCACGGCAGCTATTATTTTACGGGCGGTGTTGCCGCCCCATTTTGAACTGGGGTCCAATGTGGCGGTACTATAGAAGATAATCAGGCTCCACACCCAACACTTGCTACCCCAAAAACATAGATTTTCCTCATTCATAGGACTTCTAGAGTTTGCAGCTCTTTAGTAGGTTAATGGTCTAGTTTTACTTTGCTTTAAATCTCCTTCATCTTGTTCACTCCCTGAGTTGCAGTAGTCCTCTCTCATGCTTTCCTTCCTTGTAGCACTTCTCATCATTTCCTTTCATATATCATATTTTAGACCATTTTTATACAAAACATGTTTTTCCTAGATGCACTCATTTCATTGGTTGCTTGATTTTCTTGGTTGACTGTCAGTTTCTATGAATCAAATCTCTTCCACTAGTAGGCAAGCTTACCAGCAATCACATGCTACATCTGATCCATGCCCTACAGGTCTCCTAAAATTCACCTCAGTTCTACCCTAACTTCCTTTGTTTTCCATAGAACTTCTTCTCTCTCCTTGAGCAAACCCAACCATCTCTCTCTCTCTCTCTCCTGGTGATTCATGGTAGACCATGGGCACCCCATCACCTCATTCTTTCCTTCATCCACCTTTTCCACCCTCTCTCACACCCTCAAAATAGTGAAAATTTCTCTCGGCCTCCTCCTGTAGGCCTCTTGTAGTTTCCCTGTGTCCTCCTATAGGCATTCTTTTGAAGGCTGATTGTGGAAAAAGCCTCCAGAAGGCCACCTAAGACCTCCTATGACCATCCACACTATCTTACATCCTCCCAATCTCCAAAACTGCCCTTTAACACCACCTACTTGCTACCACACTCACACACAATAAATTAGATGCATGTCAAATTCACATAAAAAACACATAAAAATCCAAAAATATGTTTTTTTCTTATTTACTTCCATAAATAGCATGGTTAGATGTTGTTTACTTTCTTAAGTAGGTAATGGCATTTATTTCATGGTTCTCATAGTGTTTCTAGAAAAAGTAGAATTCACTTGTTAATTAAGGTTTACTAGCTTTTGTTTTGCATTCCAGTCTTTTTCCTTTCTACAAGTAGAATATCTTATGTAGAGTAATCTTTCTTTCCTTTAATCACACCTAGAACTTCTTCTGAAATGTATAGAAGTTGGCTTGAGCTCCTAGTGATCTTGCGCTAGCTGACCAAGTGACAACCTGCAGTGAGAACTAGTACTTGTACATACAACATCGATGCTTCCAAGTTTGTTTCGAACTACCGAGTTGATAAAGGTAAAGTTGGTAGCCCAGGAGTTGTAGCATTCTTGCTGCAATACTGTCACTCACCACTTTTTGGCACCATTGCAGGGGAAGCCTCAGAGTATTCTGTGATTACTACTTTCTTCTATTTCTTCTTGCAACATTCTACTAATAGTTTATTTTGGTAAAAGTAGACTAGTCATTTCTTTTCTTTCAAGCTCTGCACTTCCTTGCTTTCCTTTTCAATTTTGCAAATTTCATTTCAGCAAAAGTAGACTAGTCATTTCTTTCCTTTCAATTCTGCACTTCCTTGGTTCCCTTTCAATTCTACAAATCTCCATTTGGCAAGTTCATTTCAGCTAGTTGCAATTTGTTTTATCAATTTCAGCTTCTGCAGGTACTATCAGTGTGGGGAAAAAGAAACAAAAAACCAACCAAAATTATTTCCTTTCATGCCTCGTAGGAATAGATATAACTTAGGAAAAAAAATTCCCAACACCCCCACTGCTTCACATAGCCAACCTTCTCTCTTATTTGGTGGCTGCGATCAAGAAGAACCCTTAGGTGAACAGCTAGACATATTTGAAGAACCTATAGGGGAAGAATAAGAAGAAAGCATTCCTTTGGAGCCAATGGCTGAAAACAGAAATGCTAGGGGAAATGGAGAAATAATAGAGAGTACCTTTACCATTTGGGAGACTAATGCGGACACCAAAATGAAGAATATAATTCCTCCAGTCCTACCTCATTTCCATGGTTTGACTATAGAAGATCTTGACACCTTCTTGTTCAAGTTTGTTGTCATTTGTCAAACTTATTACTATGCATAAGACAAGCAAAAGTTGAAACTATTCCCTTCTACTCTCAAGGATGCAGCACTACACTGGTTCATGGGATTACCTAGCAATAGCATCACAACTTGGGCTCAGATGTAGCAAGCCTTTAACAACAAGTATCGAGACTATTGTAGGAAAAAATATACTAAAGAAGATATCTTCCAAATGACCATGGGAAGTGATGAGTCCCTAGAAGACTATGAAGAGATATTCCAACTTAATTACAAAAGGCCTAGGTGTACACTTGACCCTGAGTCTCTAAAGTTGATCCTACTCAGGAGAATTCATGAAGACCTCCTAGACACCCTCCATCTACTAGCCAAGGGGGACATCTACCAACTATCCTATGAGGACATAAACACTGTTTTTAGAAACCATTCTATAGCAGCCAAAAAGAAAGGTAGGGGGAGTCAAGCCATAGCCAGTGCCTCTTCCTCCAATTCATCCATTAAAGGTGAAATTGGGAACATGCTAGAAGGCTTCAAGAGTGAGATGCTCTAGACTCTTCCCATGCAAATGGATATCTTACATATCAAAATAAAACAAGAGGAAGCAGAGAGGTCTTTGGCCATTTTTTTCCCTAGATGCACTAGGAGGCATCTTAGGAACGAATGTCGAGTGAACTCTATGGAGGCTTGTTCAGTATGTGAAGAAAATCATTCTACAGATAAGTTCCCTTCCTTGCCCAGACTTAAAGTTGTATACCAACGGGCCGAAGGAGTCATTGAATAGATATATTACATAAACCAAAGGAAACCAAAGGAGGCTGCATGGACCTAGACCATACCAACAGGGGATGCAAGGGACATCTCAGGCATACTACAACCCCAACCAAGTCACCTCCATACCTTCCTAGGGTCCCCCTACTCATCCTTCCTAGTCCACACCTCCTCCTTGGTCCTTCACATCTCAATATCATGCCCAATCAGCCACTCCTCCATTCTAATCCTATGCTCAGCCACAACCTCAATGGAATGCACCTCATCAGGGGTGGAGGCCCTAATACAACTCTCTTCCCACTCTTCTACCTCCACCACCTGCCCAACCACAACCAGTACCTTCTGCTCCACCAAGGCAACCCCAAATGCCTGCCCAGCCAAATCTGAACCCGAACAATAGACAGGCTCAGTAAGTGTATAGTGGGGAACCACCATGTCCAACTTATGCTATGGAGATTCAAGAAAATAATTTTCGATCTTGGAAGTTCTCCTGGATAGCAAACCTCCACCTAGGGAGGTTGAGGAAGATAAAGAGGAAAGAGAACCTAAAGCAAATCCACCCTTTCCTGAGAGACTATCCATGACAATCCAGCCTACCCCGGAAGAGACTGAACTCCTGGGAGAATTGAAACATTTATCTGTGAAGATACCACTTCTCCAAGCCATAAAAGATGTGCCTGTCTACAATAGGTTGATCAAAGAGGAGTGCTTTAGGCATCCAGGAAGGCACAAGAGAGATGCCCCAGCCATCAATGTCATAGGACAATTGTCCAACTTGATGTTGGGGTAGATAATCTACCCAAAATATCTGGACCCTGGAAGCCCAATAGTTGATGTCCACATCAATGGCACAATGGTCCCACATATCTTGATTGATCTAGGAGCTACCATTAATGTGATGACGAGGGACACAATGCTCAAACTTAACCTCCAGGGTTCCTTGAGGAAGACCATGATAGTGTTGTAGCTAGTGTTGAGTCCCAAACTTGCATCTTCCCCATACACCTTTTCAGCCTTCTTTTCCATTTACTTGACCCACAAAGCTGACAAATAATTGCATATTAGTTTAAAAAGAGCTTATAAAATGGTTTCCTAACTATGTTTGTGATTTCTGTTTGATTTAGATTTTTGTTCAATCAACTGCGGAAACTTGTCACTTTCCGCGGCCAGCTCAAGTTTCTGCAGCCATTTTGTTGAAGGCTATGTTACAGGTATCCAATGGAGAATCTGGCCACATGGGCAAGCTACAAATGACATGTACATGGAGCGTGTCCCCTTGGTTCAGCCGAATCACTCACAAACAGCCATGGTCAAGGATGGTCAAAGAAGTGGTCAAACCAAGAGTTCTGCAGTCGCACGGCTCTGTTTTTCCCACGTGAAGTTTTGTGTGGCAAGTTCCTCAATCTCAGGAGGTGTGATAACACCTGTGGATCAATCCATGAACCAGATAGAATAGCCACCACTCCATATATTTATTTGTCACGGCTACCATACTGCTAGATCTCAGGACGTGGAGATTTATGTGTCTGTTTGGCAGCGTAGAATTTAGGAATCAGTTATAGCACTTTCAGTTATAAATAACGCGTTATCATACACTTGATAGTTAGTTTTTTACATGTAATCTTGAGTGTGTTTACGAGCCCACTGTGCCATGCTCTATCTTTATGTTTTTACTGCACTTTAATATATGAGAAGACAACGTTCTTAAGTTCAATTTGTGACTGAGTATTGATTGGCTGAGGTTGCAGAGGGCCCCTGTACACCAAGGCTCTATATCTACTGTATAGTTTCTCGCTTTCTTTCATTATGTCACTGCTTTTATAATCATTTACTTGTATATATTACATTGTTCTGATATTCATGTTAACTGTTGTCCATATTTCCTTTTATGCTTTCTCATGATTGTTATCTGATCAGTGTTTTTTTCTCTCAGGTTCTTGTAGGCAGCCCGGGAAAATTACATATTTTTTATGACTAATGACATGAGATCATCTTGTCCTTTCTGCTGATTTATCCTCTGAGTTTTAATTCCAGCATTGCCATTTCTTTCAATTCTGCTTTGCTTATTTACTTTTATGTAATTTAGATATCATATTACTCATTTGTTTATGATTTCCTTCCTATAGCCAAGCGACTCAAATAGTGAGGAATCAAAATATTACTGGATGTAGTATGATTTAGTTTACTTTCCTGCAAGTTAGTGATTAAATTACCTATGTCATTTTCAGGGATTGAAGTATGAATGGGTAGTTTCAATCTTAGTTTCATTTTATGCAATTTCATTTCCTGCAATTTAGATATCATATTACTCAACTTGTTTATGATTACTTCCTATAGCCAGAGCGAGTCGAAAGGTGAAGGGTCAGAATATGAGTTGAAGTAGTGTGATTTAGTTTGCTTTGCTTACAGTCTTTGAATTGCTTTGAGTTCAGTTTTTATTTTCTTTTTATACAGCAGTAAGGATACTGGGCTTCATTGTCACTAGTTCACTGTTTTGGTACATTTTTATTTTCTTTTGAGAATTAATTTCATCACAGCAAGTCTGAAACCTTTTTTTTGAGAACTTTAAAGTTTGGAAAATCATTGTAGAAATCACCATTTCCATCCATACTTGACTTTCAATTCTGCCATCTTACATTAGGAAATCAACAGAAGATAAACCCAAAAACAAACCAAAAAACTCAAAAACGACAAAGAACTAAGAAATTGGTTATCTTGCATATAAACTGCACTTCACTTCAGCAGTTTACAATTCTCGGATTGACATTTTAAATAGCAATTTAGGACAAACTAAATTGACCAAACAGCTAGCAGACCACTCCACCAGGCCCCTTGAGGGGATTGTGGAAGATGTGATGGTCTCTGTTGATTCTTGGCAGTACACTACTGATTTCTTAGTTCTCCAGCTAAAGGCAGAGCTCTTTGGGTATCCTCTCATTATGGGAAGACCCTGGTCGGCTATAGTCGATGCTTACATCAGCTGCCGAGATGGGAACATGACCATAAAGAATGGGCACATGTTCAAACAATTAACCCTACATCCTCTTGCCCAAGCCCTACTAGAACATGATCTACCTCTCTGGTTGGAGGAGGAGGATGAGGATGAGGTTTATTCTTCACCTCTTTGTGCATTAGAACTCTCCATGGGGAAAACTACAAGATGAGGATGATATGATTGAAAATTTGATTCAAAGTCCGCCCCCCAGTGTATCACCATTAGAAGAAACAACAAGAAAAACACAAAACAACCCCTACTTAAATGATCTTTGTGTGGCCAACCCTACTTCTCTCTGTGTAAAAAATATAGAGT
>Ga0139314_100348_pt1 | contig 11974 bp, 6 predicted proteins | sample In2P11_FD_99376 | JGI IMG/M metagenome (GOLD analysis project Ga0139314, IMG submission 99376)
GAAAAAAGGGAAGGAGGTAATTGATCCTCCAGCGGGTCAATCATCATCAGCAGACAAGATAGATTAGCCACCAAGCACAACAAGAGATAAAGTCGAAAGAAGAGAAGTTCCAGCCAAAGAAGGTGAGAAGGTTTCAGCATTTAGTTTGGAGAATGAAATTTCAAAGTTGAAAGTGTCCATTCCTTGGATGGAAATCATGAAAAACAGCAGTTACCAAGGCCAAATCTCCAAAATGCTAAATTTTGATCCAATGCTTGACATGGTAAATGTAGAAGATGATCAGCCGGAATTAATTTTTGGGCCCGCTTTAAATGGTGAGTCTCTGGAAAGTGATGTTCCGCCCTTCTATATCAGTTTGAGATTGCATGAGTATGTTTTACATAATGCTATGTTTGACTCGGGGGCTTTGCATAATCTGATGCCGAAAGCAACCATGGAAAAGCTGGGACTAGACATCACAAGGAAATATCATGATTTGTATTCATTTGATTCCAGCCGGGTAAAATGTATCAGTTTGATCAAGGACTTGGTGGTAAGCTTAGATCAAATCCCAGCAAAGAATGTCTTGATGGATGTGGTGGTGGCGGATATTCCTCCGCGGTTTGGTATGTTGCTTTCGAGATCTTGGGGAGCTAAGTTAAAAGGTACACTTCAGCTAGATTTTTCTTATGCTACAATTCCAGTCTTCGGTCAAATGAGGAAATTATATCGGGAGCAAAAGATGAAGTACATGATAACTAGTAAAGAAAAGCCAGTAAATCATCCTATAAATTATGTACATACAGATTTGGAGTCATTTGTTTTATTTGCTGATAATTTTAATGAGGTAGATAGTCAGTTAGTTCAAGCAGAAGATATACCAGAGATTACAGAAAATTTTAGAGAAGTTTTGCAAAAGGAACGAGAAGAAAAGCCAGCTGCCATAAAGCAAACAGCTGAAGCCAATGGGCAGCTAACAGAAAAAACAGAGACAACACATTTTCAGCACTTGGAGGACGATGAAGATGGTCTTTGGACCATGGATTTTGATGGCGCTGTGGGCAGCAATGGTGCCGGTATTGGTGTGTGGATTCAAAGTCCCTTTTCTGCCCGAGACAAAGTCCCAAGCAAGGTGAGAGTATGTTCTTATAAACTAGCATTCGATTGTTCAAATAATGAGGCAGAATATGAGGCTCTCATTGCTGGCCTTAAAATTCTTTGAAAGCTGAAGGCAAAGAAGATTACAGTCTATGGCGACTCCGAGTTGGTAATAAAGCAAGTGAAAGGTGAGTTTCAGGCCAAGCATCCTCATATGAGAGCATATCGCAATGCTGTCTTAGATATTTTGAAACTGTTTTCTGAACATACTTTGACATGTGTGCCCCGCATACAAAATGGTGTTGCTGATGCATTGGCTAAGCAGCAAGTAACTTAAAAATTCCCATGAATTCCAGCAACAAATTTGAGATCTATGTGAAGCACCGTCCTACAGTTCCGGACAATCAAAAATGTTGGCAAGTCTTCCAAGATGACGAAGAAATTAAATATTTTCTACAAGTTGAAGGTGAGTTTAAAGACATCTCCATATATACAGAACCTGATGAAGTAAACCAAATGGATGTGCTGCAACTTAAAGATAATTTTATTCCTAAAGGATTAATTCCTTTGGAGGAGCTATTTGATCAAGATGACGTGGCCCGCAAACCGACTTTGAGGCCAACGGAAGAAGGTATTGAAGAGGTGAACATTGGAGCAGTTGAAAATCCAAAGATGGTAAAGCTATCGAAGTCATTGTCACCAAAGGTAAAGAAAGAATATATCAGATTGTTGTCTTCATTTTCTAATGTCTTTGCATGGGATTATTCAGATTTAAAAACATATGACACTAGTATCATTCAGCATACTATTCCAATAAAGCCAAATCAGAAGCCTTTCCGCCAAAAGTTGAGAAGAATTAATCCTAAGTTGCTGCCATTGATAGAAAAAGAAGTTAACAGGTTGTACAAGTCTGGAATCATAGTGCCAATCAGATTTTCCGACTTGATATCAAACTTGGTGCCCGTAAGAAAGAAGAGCGGTGAGATCCGCTTGTGCACTGACTTCAGAAATTTGAATAAGGTGTCTTTAAAAGACAATTATCCGCTGCCCAAGATGGATCATATATTGCAGCGAGTAGTTGGAGCATCAAGGATGTCGCTACTTGATGGCTATTCCAGGTACAATCAAATTTTGGTGCATGAGGATGATCGTGACAAAACCGCATTCACTACTCCATGGGGGACATTCCATTATGCCAAGATGCCGTTTGGTTTGAAAAATGCAGGTGCCACTTTTCAGCGTGCGATGGATATGGCCTTTGCCAATGAGAAAGATGTTTTTTTGGTCATTTATCTTGATGATTTGACTGTATTTTCTAAATCTGATGAAGAACATTTGTATCACTTGACAATGGTGTTTCAAAGGTGCAGAAAATATGGTATCTCATTGAATCCGAAGAAGAGCCTTTTCGCCATGAGTGAAGGCAAGCTCTTGGGCCACATTATTTCCAAAGATGGTATCCGTATAGATCCTGCACATGTAGAAGCTATTCAGCAAATTGAACAGCCCCGAAACAAGAAAGAAATTCAGTCCTTTAATGGCAAGTTGAATTTTCTGCTTCGCTTCATTCCAAATCTTGCCGAGCACCTTAGAGAAATCACAAACATGCTCAAAAAGGACAGTCAGCTAAAGTGGACCGAAGAGGCAGTAAAATCTTTCAATTTGGTAAAGTTGATTCTATCTTCAGCCCCAACTCTTATTAGCCTGGATTACACACAAGATTTTATTTTATTTTCATTTGCTTCTGAGCACACATTGACAGCTGTACTAATGCAGAAAAGAGATGGAGTTGAGAAGCCTATTGCCTTTTTCAGCCGTATCATAAGGGATGGAGCACAAAAGTACAACATCATCGAAAAGCAAGCACTGGCGCTTGTAAAGGCCTTGAAGGATTTCCGTGTGTATATATTGAATTCTCACATTTTGGCATATGTTCCTAACGCAGCTGTAAAAGATGTTTTGGTACAAGTGGAACCGAAAGGAAGGCGGGGTAAGTGGATTGCTGCATTATTAGAGTATGATGTTGAAATTAAACCTACCAAGATGATCAAGGGTCAAGGTCTCGCTAAATTGATGGCTGAAACAAATCTTCATGTCCTAGACATCAATTTGATAGCTGCCATGTCCGATGAAGATGAGGAGAATTCAGCACTACAGGTATTCGACATCTTTGTTTCTTCTCCTTGGTATGCTGATATTGTATATGTACTTCAAAATTTGTCTTCACCTCCCGGGATGCCTCGAAATAAGGGTAGGACATTGAAATTGAAAGCTGCCAAATTTTGCATCCTCAAATCTGCATTATATTGGAAAGACCCCGGTGGAATATTGCTGAATTGTTTGGTCGAGGAGGAAGCCAAGAGAGCTGTGGAGGATTTTCACAGAGGTGACTGCGGGGGCCACTTGTTTTGGAAAACTACAGCCAACAAGATTCTAACGGTAGGTTTTTATTGGCCTTCATTATTTTTAGATGTATATAAAGTAGTCAAAAATTGTCATGAGTGTCAAATTTTTCAAGGGAAGCAGAAATTACAGCCATTGCCTCTCAAACCAATTGAGGTCAGCGCACCATTTCAGCAGTGGGGCTTGGATTTTATCGGCGAAATTCATCTAGCATCTTCAGGATAGCATAGATGGATATTGACAGCCACGGATTACTTCACAAAATGGATTGAAGCCATTCCCACCCGGCAGGCCACGGATGCGGTAATTATTTCTTTCCTAGAAAATAACATACTGTCACGTTTTGGCTATCCAAATAAATTAACTACAGATAATGCAGCAGCGTTTAAATCAACGAGGATGGTTGACTTTTGTTACAAATACAATATCAGCTTGGGGCATTCCACTGCCTACCATCCGCAAGGAAATGGGTTGGCAGAATCTTCAAATAAGTCTTTGGTAAATATCATTAAAAAGTTGCTGGAAATCAATAAGAAGAGCTGGCACAAAAAGTTAGTGAATGCATTATGGGCTGATCGGGTAAGTCAGAAAAAGTCAATTGGCATGTCTCCTTTTGAGTTGGTGTACGGGACAAATGCGGTGTTTCGTACTTCACTTGCTATTCCGGTGGTCAAATTGCTTCAAGAATCTGGTAGTGAGGAAGATCCCATGCAGAGGTGGATTAGCCAAATGATTCATTTACAGCAGACACGGGAGGAGGTTCTTCACAATACTCTCAAGTTGCAAGAGCGCATAAAGAAAATTTATGACAGGAAAGCAAAACCGGATGATTTCCAAATAGATGATGTGGTTTTGAGGTGGGATGCCCGAAATGAAGACAAACGAAAGCATGGAAAATTTGACAATTTATGGAAAGGTGCCTACAAAATCGCAGCATATCATGGTCAAAATGCTTTTCTTCTCAAAGAAATGAACGGTGATGATTATCCCGGAGGGTCGGTCAATGGTCGACTGCTCAAAAGGTATCATATTTGAGGATTTTCTGCTCTTGTCATCATCATTGTACATACCGTTGTACTTCTGTTTTATCGCATGTGTGTACTGATCTTTCATCTTTAGTCTAGGGCCTGTGGTGAAAGCTATAATTCTGAAGATGAAGATTAGTTGGTTTAAGGTTTGTCATGTTGTTTTTATCAGTCCATTTTCTGTCCAAAATTGAGTTAGTTTGAGTCAAAGTTGTGTCCAATTGTCAGCCAAATGTGTAGTCAATAAAGTTGTCCAAGTTTGGGTCAAATATCTAAATAAGGACTCCATTTCCCAATGATTGGAAAACACTGGTCTGCTCTCCCAGAGGTCTAAGGTTCTTGGCACCTCCAAGGAGCTACCATCCCCATTGGAGCCAATGTTAGAGTCGGTCTAGTAGCCCTCCACCAGTGATCAAAGCTCTTTGCATTTCATAATTAGGTGTCCCATCAGTGTCATCATGTTGCATTCCGTTAGGCATGCCATAACCCTAGTGGAGGAGCTTTGGTCTTTTCTTCCCCTCCTGTTTGACACTGCTGGATCTGGTTTGCTTGAGTTAATAAAATCTTCAAAAGGTCATTTGTCTTGTTTTAAATGTCAAAGTCTTAGGTCTAGGGTTGAGTCAAGTTTTGTTTTGAGAAGACCAGCAGGCCAGAGGGATGTCTGTCATAAAGCATCATTTTAATAACTCTTATCATTGTACAGCTAATTTTTACCTTGTTTTCAAAAACCCTGTTTTTGAAGACAAGGTCATCATCTCATTTTTTGTAAAAATTTGTAAAAAGTTCAAATTCTCCGAAAGTTGGCATGCAGCCTTGGTCTCCTTTGCCAAGACTTCTCAGAAACTATCCCTGCAAAAATTTTCAAGAAAAATCATTATTTCAACCAGTTTATGTCAGAAAGGAAGCCAAAAGTCAGCATCAATTAATTCAAAAAAGTGTCATTTTACAAACATTGCAAAGTGGGTTTTGGGGTAAAATGAATTTAAAAGGAGCCTATAAAAATCCCTCCCTCTTCATTGGTAACCCATTTGCTTCTCAACACTCCAAAAGAACACTTGACAAGTCGATTTCAGAGTTTATTGGGCGAACTGGGCAATTGCACCAGCGCGCTATGCATCAGAGTGTGCGTACTACGCGTTGGGTGCGCGCTACGCATCAGCGCCCATTCTGCAGTTTAAAATTACTCAGGCGCTATGCATAGAGGGGGCGCTACGCATCAGGCAGTGCGCGCTACACGTAGGATTTCACACTCAGGAAATCACCAGCAAGCCACTAAAACGACTTCACTCTCCCAAATTTCTCAGGTAGGCCTCTAAATCATGGTGTTTTTGCTTTGGTAAAGATAAATGAGCAATGAAATATGTGTAAAAGTGCCATCAAATATGGAGTGGAAAACCAGATGTTGCTGTGTTAAAAATTTGAAAATGCAAATGAGCTAGGGTTTTGAAATTTGCTATCCAAGGTTACCATTCTTTACTCCTTCATTCCCCACATTTAAATCATCATTTTCCTTGACATTTTCATATCATTTCCCTAATAAAAATGATCAAAATCCCTAAACCCTACCAACCCCTAAAATCCTATGAAATATCCCAAACCCTACTCCCTATTGAAACCCCACAAAATATGATTGTATGATTGTATATGTTTCATTTTCCTTCCCTAAAATTACCTTTCATATTTATTTTCCCTAAATCCCCTCAAAATTCCCTTTCCCTAACATCTCCCATGTGTTCTTGTCCCCTTGGTAACAACATTTAGACAGTCAAAACAGCAGGTCATTTGGGCAGAAGCAGTAGTACATTTCAGTCATCTTGCTCTAAAAACCATGTCAGAAACAGAAACATACTATGAGCAAAGTGATGACCGTGAATCAACACCGGAGGTTGAGGTGCCAAGGAGGCATCACAGGGGTGGTAAAGGTGGTCAGCATGTGAGAGAGGAGCCCACCTCTTTAGCCTATTTGCAAGCTTGTCCACTTGCAGTGACATGTTTCCGATACCAATCATGCTATGAATATTGCAAGAGAATCTCCCAAATTCAGCACCACAGGGAATTGGTCTGCTTGTTTGTACTACATTTGCACAATGGGCATGTGAATCTTGCAGGAGTGGACTTCACATTGTCACCTGAGATTGTTGCTCAAGCAACAGGGATACCCAATGTCGGAGAAGAGTGGAACAAGCGCCAGCAGTTGGACAGATTTCACTATGAGCCCTACATCAAACCTGTATATATGAGGCACCTAACTGCTGTTTTTCCTTTCAGATTCTTGAGGGATGAGTATGCACCCTTGATGAGGCTCATCATTCGCTATTTCACCTGTGAGGGCAGATTTTCACGTTTGCATTCGTACCATATCCGTTTGTTGATGCATTTCACACGGGTACGAATGATGAACATTCCATTCTTCATGTGCCGGAATATAGAGAGGATGGTGCCCTTGGTGCAAAGAAAGAGCCCAACACAGCAACATAAGAGCATCTATCATTATGCATTGATCAAGATTGTGGTCATGCATCAGTTGGCGCAGCAAGGTGTTCCATGGGAGGATTTCATCTCTCGCGATTTCTTCACAGTGCCACAGCCACCCCCTGAGGTTATCCATGATGAGGGAGGGCCTTCACATCAGTATGACATCCCCGAGCCCAGGCATATCAGCTCTCCTCCATTGGTTACTTATCAGAGAGGCCACAGGGCCTTATTTGCATCTGCACAGCGAGTATTATCTTCACACCAGGTGAAAGGGGTCTCGCCTTCTTCATCAGCACCGCGAGTGTTATCTCCACCTCATGTGGAAGGGGCCTCACTTTCTACAGCAGCACAGGTACAGGAGAGGGGCAAGCAGCCCATGATCAAGGAGGGATTATCAGGTGATCCAGACATAGACATCATTGATCTTGACATCAGTTCTCCTAGCTCGGAGCTGAGGGAGATCATTCAGCAACAAAAGGCTGAAAATCACTTGTTGCAGCAAAAGTTGGAAATGGAAAATTGGACAATCAACTACTTATAGCAACGCAACAAGCAACTAGAGGATGAACATACACTTGATGAGTTGCGGAGGATCCATGAAGATCGCAACTTGGCTCGCAAGAGACCTGAAGATTTGACACCCATTGAGCGAGAGGCTATGCTTTTCCGGGTCAATACTCATTTGGAAAAGTTGCTGGCCAAGGCAAACAAGGAAAAGGACATGCTCTGACACATGAAGAATCACTATTGGGCTCGAATGCATGTGTGTAAAGCAAGAATGAAGGTACTCAAGGGACGCTTGGCCAAGGCACTAAAACGGAGAAAAAGGCCCGATCTCCTTCATATTTTGGCTGAGGCTTCCTTGAAGGAGCATGGCACTAAATGACACACCTTCAGCTCAGATTTCAGAGAATTTGGAGCAATTCTGGTCATTTTTGAATTTTTTGGTCAAAAAACAGGTTTTTCCCCTCAACGCGTAGGACGCCACGCCCTACCCTGAAGATGGGCAAGTCCATTTCTCAAAAACTCAGAATTTTTGGATTTGTCATGATAAATTACACTTTCTCAGCAATTTCCAAGAGATCTCATCAGGTTTTGAGCCCCCAGAAGGTCAAAAAACATGCAAAAAATGACCTTCTGCCACTTTTTGAACACACAGGAAGAAGTCTTGGGAGATTGCAATTTTGAGGGGGAAAATGGACACCAAATTGAGAAATTCCACTTGGGTTGGAAAGTAGACACCCAGACCTTTCCAACAAGCCTACTTTTGCCTCATTTGGATGCCTAGAAGTGCCTCAAAAGTTGGCTCAAAGGTGCGCTACGCGTAGAGAATTGGGGCACTATGCATCAGGACATTTTACCAGTGTTTCACCTACAGCTCAACAAAACGCAGATTTGACCAATTTTGACTTTTTGGTGTGATTTTTCATCCTCCTTGATGTAATTGATGTAATTTTATGATATCATGACACTTATTTATCTCTTGTAGAAGATTCATTCATGAAAAGGCAAAAATTTAATGAATGAATTGGTTTCCTAGCTTATAGAGGCAAGTTGTTTTGACTGCCTAGATTTTAGTGCTCAGTTTGGAATTGGTTGAAACAGCTCCTAGAATGATGAGCTCAACCCCTAGAGGAAAGGAAATGTATTAGCTTGCCTATATTATGTATCTTCTTAGTAATTTTCATGTTTGGACTTTTGAGGGATAAGCTCACATTGTATTACACTTTGTATCTCTGCCATTTTGGCAAAGGAAAGACCAGGGTTTTGCAGCCCTCTTTGGGATTCCTATGGTTACTTGTGTTGATGGTGTGCCTCTCTTATGTATTTGTAAGTTTGTTATGTGTATCATTTCCTCACTTTTTCTTCTACAAATTAAGTAAATGAAGTGTTAAGGTAGAATTCATGGTCGCTATGCTATGCCTTTAAGTTTGCTTAATATCAATGTTTTCATCTGTTTAAGGAGAACTCATGGTGGTTTCTTGCTCTCCTTAGCTCCTCACCAGTCATTCTTGTCCATTCAACTCTTTCTAAGGCATCAAGACAGTTTCCTACCTTCCCCCAAAAAGACCTCTGCAAAAACTGTGTCTCATCCCCGCACCCAAAATTGCCTTGCCCAGTTTGTCCAGCAAAACCTTAAAAATTTCAAATCAACCTTTCCCTATCAGTTTACTAGCCTAAAATCAGTGTTCTTTATTGGTTATCTTGCCCTTTGAAGACCTTTTGCCGAGATAGACCCGGAGAGAGCCCTCTCTTGCCCCGTAGGGCTAGCTACGAGGCTAAGTGGTTTGATGTTGCCTTGGATTTTGTCCTTTTCAGCCTGAGGCAAATTCAAGCGCTAACAGAAGCCATTTAGAAAATTGATTTCCCTCGCAGCAAGAAAGAAAACCAAGCATTCAATGGTCAGATGAGTTTCTCACACATATTTATTCCTAATTTGGTTGAACATCTATTGGTGTTTAGGTATGAACAAATTGTCCACTCCTTTTCCTGCATTAATGTATCAATCCGGGTGCGTATTCTTTTCAAGGAAACATGCAAGGCATATGCAGGGGAAAGGTTACAATCTTCCCTCAACCAAGGGTTTGTGATTGGCAATCAAAACATTGCTGAAATAGAAGTAAAACTCAATTGCAGAACGTAAAAAGGTATTCAAAGTTATCTAATAGATTTGTAACAACGAAAAGAAATAAACACAACAATAGAAAATACACACAACACAAGGAAACACATAGCACCTGATCAGAAGAGCGGGCCCAGATTTCTGATCAGGACTGCGTTACTCACAGTGAATGATAGATCAGCAAAAGGGTTTATATATTATTACTCTAAATAATGTTGTTACAATACCATACAGGGGTCTCCCCTTGATACAAGAATGACCCATGTTTTACACAACACAAAGGAGAATAATTCTCCCCAAAACCTACCAACTAAATGCTCAAAGATATAAATCAGTTGTATCATAGTACTAGCATCGAGAGAGTAAGAACAGGAATGGTGAAAAATGGGTTGAGGATCTGGAATAATTTATGTTGCTTCGTCGTGGTCGATCAGCTACTGTGAATCATTGAATTGCTGCGATATGTTGCGCGATCAACACCTGTGCTCCATAACCTGCAGTCATCAAAAGTTTTAGTGCTTTGTGTAGGTAGAAACCTTCATGACTCTACTTCATTAATTAAATAGCCCAATAGATGATAAAGGGGAATTACCTCATAAGGTTACACAGTAAATATATGCGAATGAATGCAAAAACGATGAAAGGAGGAGTGGAAATGTGGTGAAAAGATAGGCCAATTTGGTGCCCAACATCTCCCACCATCAAACCTTCTACACACCCTCGTGCAACTCGTCGTCTCTGCAGGTCTAGGTTGGATAGGCTCTGTGCTTCCTGAAGTTGGGCGAGGTCATATTCCTTGGCCATTTCTGTTCCTGGAACCTTGAACCCTTCCGAGAGGAGAACTTCCTTCCACCAATCATTTGGTACATTATAGGCCGAGGTGTAGTGTTTTGCTAGAAGCCATAGAACAGGGTAATGGAATTGAATTCCCATCCATCGAATCCCACATGTTTGGATGCACGCCACATATCTTGGCACCCTGCTAAGTGCCAGTGTAAAATTTTGTGCTCCAAACAGTTCTCTGTTCTGGACAGATGTGGGTGACATCATCCACCTCTCTAACAACTATCCAGGGCCTCAGGCTGAAATGTGACCAATTGTTTAACAGAGAGATCGATGCACCACTTTTGTGTCCTCAGCATCTGTTCCTTGTTTCCCATAATTTCCAAAAATGTAGTGTGCTTATTATACATAGTCACTGATCTCTCGGGTTCTCCTTGATGAGCCCCAAAAATGGATAATTATTTGGGCTCATTCAACCTCCTAATTCGACTTAATCCACCATTCTCATTAGTTTATTGCATTTTTTTGATTATATTTATGCTAATAGAGTGAATTTGGTTAGTCATTATGCCAACAAGTCTAATGGGTGCTTTGTGTAGCCTTTTTGGTCAATTTGGAGACAAAATTGAAGGTCTTAATGAGCACTTGGCAGCCAAATTCGTGGGAGAACAAGGGAGAGGATTTGTAGGAAGGTGTCCCCTTCATTTATGGGCCCTTACCTCGAATTCTCCACCATCAGCTCGGAGTTCAAGGGCCACCAAATCAATTAGCACAAGGGCAGCCAAGCAAGTCAAGTGGGACTGCTGTTAACTACAAGTTTTGGGCAGCCGAGTCCCTAAAGTTTAGGAGGACTATTGGGTCCTCAATTTGTATAAATAAGAAGGCTTAGGGCCTCATTTTGGTTAGCTAGTGGTTAGTCAATTAGTAGCTGGTAGTTAGTCATTTCATAATCTTGTTGTAGTCATTTTGTAGTTCGATTTTTAGGCAATAGATTAGCTTTGCTTTCAGCTCATTCTCAAGTTCTTCTTGTGGACAGTTTTGATGTAACTCTTCATTTCTTGATCAATAAAGATGAATCCAGCTTTGCACCAGCTCTAAACCTCTCTTAGGAGGCTGTAGCTCTTGGGGTTGGGCCCATCTCAAGCGCCCAGTACCTCCTTTGTTTATCTTTATGTGTGTTTGCTGCATTCTTAGAATAAAATCTGCCATTTAGATCTAAATCTTGTTTTGTTATTTAGGTTGCTTTTGATGATTAAAGTAGATTTTCATATTCAGATCGATTTGATAGGTTAATAACATAAAGGATCCTTGGAAAAATGGCTCAAGCACCTCTGATCTTACCTCTCCCTCAGTGGGATCGTGAGTTGGGACAAAGGTGACCTTGCTGCCCAACAAAAACACTAGTTTGCTTGTCCATGCAATCTTTGGTGTAATGTTTTCATTTGTAGGAGTTAATCATGCATTAAAGCCTTTTGAAATGTTTCTTTGCTTACGTGTTGTACATGGTTCTCTTTACAAACAAAGCTGTTGTTTATTCATTTCATTGACAGTTAGATTAAGTTAGCTAGGACTTGGTTTGTTTGCAAGA
>Ga0139314_100351_pt1 | contig 11914 bp, 9 predicted proteins | sample In2P11_FD_99376 | JGI IMG/M metagenome (GOLD analysis project Ga0139314, IMG submission 99376)
TCTTTAGCCTAGATTAAGCTAGAAATCAATATCTATTTTTATGCCAAATAGAGATAGATCGCTTCTATACGTGATAGTTTATTGGTTTCGGAAAGCAATAAATCCCGTTTTCGACATAATTATATCACCGGATGAACGATCCAGGATGAATGGTCGCGGCCATATAGCCATCTATTTTCACCCCGCATGGTTGGGGCACATATTCTGTTTCACATATTCTGTTTGAAAGCTATCTTCATCCCTAAGAAGGCTAAGGATCTCATATTGAATGGAGTGCACATCCCGCTGAGGGACCCATATCCACGCCGCAAGGCTAAGGAAATTAGGGACATAAGGCCATCTATGAAAGGAAAAAGGTATTCTTTATTAATTGCCAATTCCCTAGTATTTGTTCCGTTAAGAGATGAGTGCTTTTTCTTTTACGCTATGCTTAGGAGATGGGATGGTATAAAGTGTGAATGTGGGATGTTATTTCATGCCCTGGGTGGGATGGGATGACAGTGTGCTGGATCTGTATATGTTGTTTGCTTAGGATGCCTATCTGTATGAAAAAAGGTGGGTAAGTGTCATTCTTGCTGTAATTACATCTATGGGAGGGAGGGTTAGCTGTCGGAATAAGTAAGGTAGGAATAAGACATCAACAAGAAAGAGAATATTCCCGGCCCATCCCCTGTGAATGAAGGAAGGTGTGTATATATAGGAGCTCATTCTTTCTGAATAAACTAATTTCATATTAGGGTGTCACGTAATTAACTCATATAAAGAAGGCCTACCTTTGAGGGCCATCGGGTTGGTACGCAAAAAGGGTGTCCGCCAACAGATATGCAGGGGGATTTTACCATATACAAACTACTACCACAATAATAGCCTTCATAGTTGCCATGACTACTAACAAGTTGGGGACATCACTAGTACTATTGTAAAAACGAGGGGAGATGACAAATTATCTTAAGCTTACATCCCCACCATTACACCTTATACCCTATACAGCCACTAAGCAGAGTATTCACGTTAGATTGCAAGCCATACACCTTACATGCAATCTTAAGGGGTCTCCCACCACCGATTAGAAGCATTGACAATACACCTAGCCTTCCTACTTATGTACAGCATTATGAACATTCCTACACACTGAACCCACTTTTTCTCATAATAATGAGTTGATGCCACTAATATGAAGACCTACAGGCTACTAGTGTAAGTATCATTCCTACCTGACATACTCCGCTTGGTCCCCCTGAGGGAATATATAGAGCGCTCACCTGAGTGAGCGAAGGTGAGGGGGCCCTCGCCTGACGATAGGAAGGTGAAGCTAACGCATATAATCGAATTCGTGCTTGGTAGTGTCAATCAACTCATTCAAGTACCCAAGCCCTCCATATGCAACCTTCTTTCTCTCACCTCCCTCACTCGAACCTTTCCCTCACCCGATAAAGCACTCGTTAGATTGATAAGTGACCATCGATCCTTGGCCTAGGGGTGGTTTCTAGAAAGCTGTATGGGCGAGTCAGTCTTGGGTGGTCCCCGTACTCGGCCGGAGTAAGTTAGTAGATTCGTGCTGGTTATTCGGGGTAATGAGCAGCCGCGGTTTAAGCACGGAAAAATATGCGTTTTTTGCTGGGTTGGACAGGGATGATATCAAGGAACCCGAGGATGCTACCTAGAGACTGATAAAACGACACTTTTTGATCGACATGTGTTGTCGAATAAGCTTCGAGACGTTTTTGTCTAATGTTGAATAGCAATGGAGCTGGTTCTCATCATCGACTGGAGGAGACACTTGGCTGGAGTTGAGACATGAACGAGGCTAGCCTACTTGTTGATTCGCCCTGGAAAACAGAAAGGATCTTGTTAGATCTGATATTTGGAGGTGAACTGACAGCCGACTTATGGGGTAGGCTCACTCTCCGCTTGGAAGGTCATTCCAACAAAAAGGAATGGGCGAAAGTTCCAAAGTATATGATTGATCTGACGAATGCGCTACTACCTTCAGTCAGTAGGTCGAGGTGTATCTTTTTGAGGCGTAAAGGTAGGCACTCGACCGAATCAAACTTGCTCGACCGGAGAGAGCTCGACCTGGTAGATAGGGAGAGGTGCAATGCTCATGCATGCTCTTCGGTGTTGTTTTGGATAAGTTGTCACGATAGATACCGTATCTAAAACGACTCGACTCGTTAATACTACTCGAGTGATATGTGTCGATATTACGTATGTAATAACGGCATTTTGGCCATTATTCATATAAGCGAGCCTTAACGTTATAAAACGAGTCCTTTTCCGTTTCATATAGGTTGAGTGCACGCTATCCTCCGTTTCAATCTTAATAGGGAATTCGAGAGGTTTTAAGCGCTATTTTTCGTCTATCATCTTTCCTTAGCTTAAGTAAGGCCCTTTCTGGCCTTTTGAAAGAGCTTACCTAAGCTTAAGGACCTTACCTGAACCTTACCGTGCTTTCTTTTATATAAATCCCTTTCAGAAGCTTTCTCTTAGTCTGCCCTTACTGACCTTCGCCAGCTCCCTACGCAATCTCCTCTCGGTGTTGCCTAGCCGCATTGGTTGCCTCCTCAACCCTTATTGCGCTTAGACTAGTAGCGGTCGTCCCAACCCTCGGGCAGTGATCCCGCAGCGGAGCATGCCCTTTTATTTGGCTTTTTTCCACCTCTCAATCTGGACCCGTGGCGACGGCATAGTTAGAATATGGGGTTCGGGTCGCCCGGCCGAGTTCGTTTCCTTGGGGTGGGTCCTTCTTTCAGAGCAGGCGAAAATAGAAGTAGTTGACTAAGTAGCTTATTCCATGAGATATGAATTGAATCCATTTCTATCTCTCCCTTACCCCACTAAAATAACCGGCTTGGTGATCAATAATGGAAATAATTACTCCACCCACCCGCTCCCGCACCTTTGCTAGTAACTCATGTTTCATTGACTGGATTGAGCAGACAGAGCGAGCGGATCCAGGGCTGAGCAACACACCGAGCCCCCTCCATATCACGTTACCTTTTTTTCCCCCCCCATCCCATCTGGCTGGCATTCACTTTCCAACTCTTGTTCCAGCAATAGCTACCTCTCAGACAATCTACCTCTTATCTCAACTCGTGCTCGCAAATACCAATCTATAGTTTGAGTACTCTACAGATTCTTTTGCGGGCAGCACCCTTACCAAACGGAGTGAGGGGAAAGCGCCGACCCTCTCTCTATTTACTTCCCTTCTACCTTTTTCCGAACTAGCTCGGGGAAGGAGAGGGATATAGAAGGGATTGGTCCTCCGGATGCAGATTCTTCTAATGAATGGATCGAGGCGAGCAGGTCAAAAAGACGGGGTGGTACGGGGGAAAAAAGAAACAAATTGGCCTTGTGACGGGCCTAGTGATGCGATGTGATGCACCCGGATACTGGAGGACTAAGAACTTACGTAGAAGCTCAAAGCCTGATCTCTGGTAAGGTTCTATGGTAAGGGAATGCTCACCCTCATCTCTACCCACTGTTGATTCGGATGGGGTTCGGTCGTCTTCGCTTTAGTTCGAGCGAATCCTCCTCCCCATCCTCTCACAGCAAGCCTACCCACTTCGTGGAAATGAAAAGAAAGACAAGTAAGTAAGTAAGTATTTCAATTCATATTTCAAGCATGAAAATCATTCTATCTGGTATTGAAATGAAAATAAGTCAAACATTTATTCGCAAATTTGTAGGATGCGCAAGCAGGCCCGACCACAAGGGAGAGGAAAGTGGGCGTCATGGATCGTTGAACTGAGCCACCGAAACTTCGGACCTATGCGATATGGGAATTTCAGTAACAAAAGTGGGCGTGTCGAGATGATAGATAGTCTGAAAGGGTGGTCCAAACGAATATGGTAAATGAAAGGATGAAAGTGGGCGTCGCGAAATGATATAGAGTCTGAACGCCTCTCAGGACTGGGAATTGAAATAAGCGAAGTGGGCGTATGGGAAGTAGCCGGTAATGAAATTGACTAACCCAGCAGCCTTTTCAAAGTGGGAAATGACAGAGTGAAAGGGTGGCCTATCAAGTAGCTGGTTCATTCCCCCATTACGGGCCTTGTCAAAGAAGTGGTAAATTCGCTAGTGAAAGGGTAGCGTTGACCCACGGCTAGCTGGCCTTTAAGTGTGAATTTGAGAAAGCAAAGTGGGCGTATGGGAAGTAGCTGGTCATTTTTATTGACTGGGTTGAAACACTTACCCGCCGAATGAGATAGCCCTATGGCCTTAAGAGTTTTGAATCAGTAGAGAAGGCGCATAGCTTTCTCTCTTAAGCCAGTTGCTAACGCTTAGAAGGAAATAAGTTCTTAGAACTACTACTAGCTGAAGCCCATCCATGATTGGCACTTACTGGTTGGCAATTTCTGTCTCCTTCAAAATTTGGTTGTTGTTGAGCCAAGTTCCCACCAGCAAATGGGAGATAGTTACGTTCACCTGACCAAGTAGGCACAGATAGAATACTGATGCTGCCTATAGTATAGACCATAGGGAGGAGTAGTCCCCAGTGCCAGTGTGAGGTTGTAGAGATAGAATAGCTTTTGGACAAAGATAACAACTTGTCAGAACATCAATAATAGCAGATATCAATCTAATGGATACATCCTTGCCAAAGAAAGAAGACCTTACCTGATGCAATGGACGGAGCCTTCATTGATAAGACCTAGCCCGATAAGCAGGGGAGCTATAAGATGAGTTGTGGTATAAACTAGCTCCTAACCCACTTGAATGAAGAAGGAAGAAGGGAAGCGTCAAAGGCCAGAAGCAAGGAGCAGGGGAGGGAAATTGATTTTGGTCTGGATTAATGCTTGTCGTGATTCTGAAGTAATCACTTATATAAACACCAAGGACAGCAGCAAGCTAGCGTTACCGAGGGGAACTTGTTCGGCGAAGAAAAGCATCCCTCCTTTAAGGCTGGCTAGCAATACATCCGGGATAATAAGACTGGTTCCTAGGATCGCTCTCCCCGAAGCTAAGCTATAAGACAACGCTCCTAATTCACTAAGCCAGGACGATCGGATACCAGATGAGAACGCAACTCAGGACTATCTTTGATTTGAGTATGAACTCCCCTCTCCTCCCTAAATAAGTCAACATTAATCGAAGCTTAATTGAGCTTAAGCTAGCCTTGTCGTTCTATCAAGCCAGCCTGAAAGCTAGAATGCAAGCCTGTAAAAGGCCACTAGCCAGCAATCCAAAGCCATCGATCCCAGCTAGCTATTATAGCAAGAGCGGTACCAGCAAGCCAGCCCGCCGAAAGAGCTTTGCCCAGATGGAGAGTATGGTATTATAAACGCCCTAGCCATAAACTAACTAGGCCCGATAACTAGGCCCGAAACTAACTAACTAACTAGATCCGCCTACCTTACCTATCTGCCATCTTTCTGTGTAGGTGAAAAAGGATCTCCTGCCATAATGAAATATCCGGGGTATTCCGTCCTATCAACATAAAAAGATATGTCCGTGCCTGCTGAGCTTCAATGCCTGTCTATAACTCTATATAGATGTCCGTGCCCGCCCAGAAACCATATGATATAAGTTGTAACTAGTTAAGCTGGGTCTTCAAATAGGCTATTCAAGCCCTGTGCTGCGAGATACCCGACTGACGAGTTTAAAACGACTGTGCGAGTGGACCATGACCATCCTTCTGATAAATACATATATATATATATATGAATAGGTAAAATGATGGGATAGAGCACGACGGGAAGAAGCCTACCTGCCTGTCTTTCCCGAAGATCACTTAGCGGGGTGGGTGAGGTTAGTAGGTTCCTTTCAAGGTTCCACAGTTTAGGGAGCGGGAGTAAACTATAGGGCATTGAGTGTGGGCGGTAACCTAAAGACTTAGTGGGTTCGGGAGGTTCTAGATCCCACTCAGGAAATAGAATCTGTCTGGTCCGCACTCAGTCACCCCACGATCAAGCTAGCGTTATTCATTCTACAGCAGAAACAACTCTCTTTTCCGGAATCAAGCAGGCGCACTGGGCTCCTATCTGTTCCCGAAGAAAGGAACACTGGACCCACTCCCTCATAGCTGAAGTACCTCCCCGACCAGCAGCCAGGGTAAGATCTTGTGCCCTCGGAGAAAAAGGTGGTTGCTCCAGGATCCGCGGCTCTAAAAAAGCTGCTAGCACTAAAAGCAAGCAAGCCAGTCAGCAATCCCACCAGCCATCAATGAAATGTTTGGAACGTCTTAAAGAGGCATTTGCGTGCGTTCTATGATAACTTCAAGCTCCTGAAGGTAGCACCAGATGTTCCATCCGTTCTCTAAAAGTGCAATTTGAAGGGCCTGGCCTATATGGTCAAAAATGTGCTTTCCTCCCCACCCCATACATAAGGATAGGAGGGTAATATAGCTGCCCCAGCCATATACTAGATAGGCCCACCAAAGGAGAAATTGATATCCCGGCAGATCCTACTTACTTATATATCCGGGGGTTGGGTTCCCAGCTATAAATCTATAATATAGAAGGTAATGTATAAGACCGTGCCCGCCCAGCTACCATAAATGGGAGTTTCTAGTTAAGGTGAGACTCTGATAGGCTAGTGAAATTCCTGCGCTGCAGTAAAATGCTTTATGAATGGACCATCTTATTATACGTATATATAACTTGTCAAAAGGTGGAATATAGCACGACGGGACTGGGCAATAAAGCCTGCCTGCCTTCCAGCCTGATGTGAGTGTCCAACAGATTCCTCGCCAGCAACCATATTCAGTTTGATTGTATACGTAATTCCGTCAACATCAGGGGTGAGGTCGAGGGGGGTATGCCTACCGAGTATATTATATCAATCAAGGGCATTAACGTACTGGTCTGACCGCTATGTTCTATTCTTCGCTGAGCTGGTCTGACCGATCTGGGTGTATTGGCTGAACTGGGTATTCCGTGGTATCCGACCTATGTATCCGTACCCGGCCCTCTGTATCTGACCCTCCTATCCGAAACCCGTCCTGTCCTGCCGTAATGTCGTACGTCGTATACTGGGCTAAGTTCCGGATCTCCCGTCTGTCCCTCTGCAGCGAACGCCACTGTCATTCTGTCTGTCACTTTTAAGCTAAGCTCCTCTCCATTAATTCCATATATGAACAAGGTGCGAAGCCGCTTGTCCCTCCGGGGGGCAAGGTTTTCATTATATACAATATTTCACCACTATATTTCCACCACTATATATCCACTACTACTATATAAGGGCTGCTGGACTGCGCTGCTTTCATTACATAAAGAAATAGGCTAATAAGCTCCCTAACAGTAACCGAGTATTTTCAATTCAATTCAATGATAGGTAACTAATATGGTGGATGTTCAACCCGGTCTGGTGGTGCCAGCTCATCTCATGACGCCTCTGTGGGCCCATTCCCATTATATCTCTGCGGTACCAGTTATTTTGATAAGTTGTACCAGCTCTGTTTGTGGGACCAACTCTAATTTATTTCGATCTCTGGGACCCACCAAGTATCTCATTCTGGTACCGGCTCAGTTATCGCTCGACAACAACCAGCCAGCTCTCGTACGCAATAGGTGTTGTCCGATCCCTGCCTGCAATAACAAAGAAGGTGTGATTGTATACACAATCTAGTTTGAGGGTGGGTATGTTGTATAAAATCGATCAAGATATTACCGATTAATAGAATTCCATCCTTTTGATCAAGATCCTGTAATCACTCAAGAGATATCCAAAAGGTTATCCCATACTGGGGTGTTTTCATAAACTAACGAAGGGTTAACGAAGGGTATTCCATTCTGTGGTATCCGACCCTTCTATTTGTACCCGACCTTCTGTTCCAACCCTACGTCCTATCTTCACCTCCGTATCCGAGACCCGTTCCTTCCTGAATCCCGGTAATGTCTTACGTCGTATCTTCGTTTACGTTTCACGGTAATGTCGTTGCTCATAGTATCTTTGGCTAACGTAACTGATATAAGTCTCGGATATAAGTCTCGACTAAGCTCGTGGTAGGACTGGTATGAAATCCTTACCTTATGGTAATTCGTTATTAAGTTCCTCATTGGCTAAGCTCGTCTTCCTTCATTCAATAGATGAACTAAGAAGGTCATGTATTATATAGGATATTTCACTCTACTCTCTTATTCCACTCTATAAGGATGCTGAACTGCAATACATATATAAATGAATCAATTACTCCCTAACTGACTAACTGAACTGTTTAATGAAATAAATGCTACTTATAAATCACTAGATCAATGTAAAAGGTTCCGGTCCGGTTTGTGGCTGCTGCCAGCTCTCGTGTACCTGTCCCATATGGACCAGCCGTATGTCTTCTAAATTGAACCTTCTGGGACCAGCTCTGTATCTCTCTGGGCCCCCATATATTGTTCTGGAACCGGGCTCATTGCTCGTTCTGGGACCGTTTCTCGCTTGACAAGCTGCTTTCGGGGTGCTGCCTGTAACCCTGCCTGATAAATGAATGAAAAGCTTATCCTGAGTCTCCCGTAGTCCTCGGGTGCCCCAGTCTGTAACTCCCCCCCCTTAAAGAATAACACCAGGGCAAACAAAATAAGACAAATACCCACTGAACTTATCTAACTAGCCAGACTGATGAGGATGCGCTTTAAGGCTCGACCATAAGCCCACCACCCAAGCCCGCCCCTACTCAGCATTTTCTCTTGGCGGAGGTTTTTCAAGATTTCGGGCCTTATAGTCGAGAGTTCGGCGGGCTCACCCTAATAATTAGGCCCCACGAGGAGGCGGAGGTTTTGATGCGTAATGACATATATAATGAATGAATGCATAATGACATATCTCGAATGACGTAATTACGTATATAATGAATGACTGGAATCACTGGTCGAAATGAACCAATTAGGGTTATATATGTCATTTAGTTCGAGATCTCGATTGCATAATGACATATGCCCATATATGCTCAGTGATCGAATATTCCCAATTTCTTTGTGCATAATGACATATATAATGATACGCTGAATTACCGCTCCTACGACATGAAGTGAAAAGATCATAATGGGTCGAAATAATGGGTCGAAATGTCATAATTACTGCGAGAATTCTATCGAAAACATTCTCGAAGAATATCGTATACAAAGAGATATCTCATTATATATGTCATTATGCATTTCATATCATATCAGATAGCTGCGGAGGTTTGAACAGATTTCGATGGCGGCCTTATAGTCGAGAGTTCGGCAGGCTCACCCTACCGGGCCCCGGGGATTGGGGTGGGTGGGTAAATAGTGGTCGAGTGTGCCTTCCTTGATTGCTTATTGGCGGGTGCGTTGATGCATGGTTTGGTTAAAGGCCTTTACCTATAGCCAAGTGTGCTTATGGACTGCGCTATTACGTATCAGCTTAGAACCTTTATGTTTGAACGAGTGCGTTTCCGGCATCTGCTGTGTGACGTGTCCGGTTACTGTCTTTGTTTATGTAAGAGCCTGCTTTGATTGATGGAGATGGGCTGGTCTGCCTAAGTAATGCGCCTATCATCACTTTTCCTCTTGTCCAAAATCTGAAAAATAGAGGGCGAAAGTTCTCTATTGACCCTACGATATAAAGTATGCCTACAAGATAGGCTGTTAGCGCCCAGTAATAACGCCCCCCGCTGGGCCTAATCAAATATGGCCGCTTTGGCAACCCCATATTGTTATGTCTCAGCAAGTCGAGTCATAAGGCGATATCCCCATTGCCTTTTCATGCCTGCCACCATCATCTAATCCATACCGCTCATCTTGTCGAGCCCATAAGGAATGAGGGAGTTACGCTCCTTTCTTTGGGCGCTCATAACGCTCCTCTATAATCGAGATCTTATCGGGTGGCCTTATCTTCAGCAAAGGCAGTAACCCGATAATGACTGTATCCCTAATCAATAGCCACAACTATAACGACCACTTCCTCCCTTTAATGGACGGTAGACCGAATCGAGGAGAACAACTCTGCTGCGGGTTGAACCGCTACACATCCGTTCCGCTACACATAAGTAGGAGCACCGGAGAGCGAGCCCAGCCACACCGACCATTCTGCCCAGCCACACTATCAATAGCCACACCGACCGTTATTCGCAGCCCGACCAGCCATCCGATAGAGCGAGCCTAGACCGAACCGCTCATACAGAAGGGAACAGAAGGGCTCATCTTGTCGAGAACGAATCAGAAGGGACGGGACTATTATGATCCCCCTCGCCTTTGATCCTCCGTAAGAAGGCCAGTCATAAGGCATGAATGGATCCTCTTCCTATTGGCAAGTCAAAAGGGAAGTCTGGTAAAGAGGTGGTTATTCCACTCTGACCTTATGTGATACAAAGGAGAAATCTTGATCGATTTTGATTTCTCCTTGCACTAGGAAGCGCAAGCCCCTCCGGGACCTTGTCCCCTCGTGTTCGCTCAGGGCCCATAACTCGTATGGCCCAGAACTCTAAGGAGATATTTCGGAGCTGACGCCTAAAACATACTAGGAAATCGATAAATAAATGAGTGTGATTTTTGAGGGCCTAATCTTACGTGATGCATTCTCCAATAAGGGTGTCATGTCGGAGCTACCAATAGAAAGTATCGGAGTTACCTTAATAAAGTAGGCGCGAGATGAAGTTTGTTGACAAGTGAAAGTATTCTAGTTGTTATACTGCCACCAGCTAACCGCTAATCCTTCCTAACTCAAACCCGATCTGATGACTAGGCGTAGGTAGGCGTGGTAGGCCCATAAGTCAATGAGTCCCCAATCTGGTGAGAGAGTGCAATCTGTAAATCAAAATGCTCAATGAAGGCCCTAAAGAATCCAATACGGCCTCTCATTCAGGGGGCTGAAGTGGCTATAGAACGTCCGCAAATGCCCCTCAAAGCCGCTAATAAAGCCAGCCAAGCCGTCCTTTCCAGCATCCATATCTGTCCAATGAATAGCCTCTTGCCCACCCCTCTGTGTAGCCTGACAGCCCCAGTTCCAGCCCCTACCGGTAGTAGTGACTGAAGGACCCTCCTTCCCGGCTATAGGCATGGGCATGTCCCTAGCCAGCCAGTCATAACGCTACGGGATTGGTACTTTCCGGCCGTTCTGACCTTGATTTGTCGATGCAATGACCAATCTCTCATTCAGGGGGCTGAAGTGACCATAGAACTGAGTCAATGCCTTTTGAGGCAGCCCAAGAGAATAAGTGCTAGGGTATGTCAGCCCATCTGGAGGGAAGATGGAATATTGCCTTATTGGCTTAGCGAGGCCTGGCTTAGCTTAGTGAGCTGGCTGGTTCCTGTACGCTAGCGTGAAGCAGAACTACTTACCACTTAGAGCATTAGTCAGCTAGAGGGAGAATGCAATCTCTGTTTATGAGTAAACGAAGCCAACTGCTCGAACAACGACTGCCTATCCATAAGCGATAGTAATAGATCTAGTTGTTCGGGATCCAGCTCGGTATTCCGTTGTATATCCAGTTGTGACACAAGATCTTGTTGGATACCACCCACCTAGCTCGAGCCTGTGGTTGAAGATCCAGTTTAGGGTTCCATTGCAGATCACCTACCAGCTTGATCGATTCCAAAATCCCGGGCCTGGGATAGGATGGATGAGCCGTAACGGGATGGATTGCCCTCCCCCCACTTTCTATTGGCCCCGGTATTTCATTACTTACCTTCTTTTTCCTCAATGAGGCTAGAGCAGGCAGTCAGAATGTTATCTGCCTATCGTCAAGTAAGGGTTATTTCCCTCCATAGACAAACCAATAGACAAACCATGTATCTTAATCCTTACCATACTATGTCAATTCTATCCTGGTCATTGACTCTTTCCGATCGGTAACTGAGCAGGCAGCCCCTTATCTTATATAGTGGTAACCGGACTTCACTATGTATGTATGTAAAGTCATTAGATGGAAATGCCTTCCATTCTCGTCCCGGTTCAGCTGGGTAGGTGGGCAATTGCTTGCTGATCGCTAGGTAGCTGTGGCTCGCTCTTACCCTGAGTT
>Ga0139314_100352_pt1 | contig 11896 bp, 15 predicted proteins | sample In2P11_FD_99376 | JGI IMG/M metagenome (GOLD analysis project Ga0139314, IMG submission 99376)
AAGCAAGTGATGAGCAACCCTTCTCCTTTTTCTCTTCCTTCTAACTACAACGTTGTGGAGTTGGCTATAAAACACATCAAGTGGAGGTATTTTAGTAACTTTCAGAACAATTTCCGATGTAGGTAGAGCAGGGATAATTTCAGTATGCTGGGACATTGTTGCTTGTTCCTCCATAGGTGTAGATTGTTTGCCGATAGACTTGGGCTTTGTATCCTTATGAACATGCAAAGGAGTCTTGCATTCCACTGTTTCTTGGGTATTTGAGGCTTTGGGAGTGCCTTGCAATTTATTATTAAACTGATCCCAATCCTGCTTCAAACTACTGCCTTTGGACTTTGAACTGATCTTTGTAGTAGGGGTGCTCATCACTTGCTTCTCAGCTGACTTCTTGCTGGACTCAGCTGTGTTGTCTTGGGGTTTCCCTATGTCTGGTGCCTTCTCAATGTCTACCTGAGAGTCTAATTGAGAGCTAGGACCTTTACTATCAATAGTGACACTTGGAGTAGACTTGTCCTCAGACTTTAATAGATGCATTGGGATCACCTGGAGCCTCTCATCTCTGAATTCCTGAAATTTTTGAAAATCTTCAGGTTTCAGATTGGATTTTGCCCATTCGAACACTTGTTCAAAGGATACAGCTGACTGTAACAAATCCTCAAAATAATTATCTTCATGATTGTATGGCTTGAGATTTACTCTAGTAGTGACATTATATGCCACTTTGTTTGGATCAAATTTCCTCTTAGGCAATGTATGAAGCCTGCGGGCTTCCATATGTGCTGATTCCTTAGTAGCATGAACAAAATTGGATAAATCAAAAGAACCACATTTGACAAGGAAAGTGGGCCATAATGACTTCTTGCCGTCCTTGAGAACTTTAGTTAGGCCCTTTTCCACAGTCTGGTAGGAAATATCTCTTGCTAATAACTTATGAGAAACATATAAAGAAAGGACGTGTGGATCAACTATGCTACCAAAAACCCTAATGTAGGTGAACCATTCTTCAATAAAATACTTGTCGACAGTAAGAAGGTCTGCTGCGGCTTCTTGGGAAAACCTAGGGGATTTCTTATTGAAAATTATTTGATGTAGGGGCAACACAACAACATGGAATATCTTATAGAAGTGAGGTATGCAATGTGATTCCCATATTTGTTTATGACTGAGATGGATTGGGTAAGGATCTTGTAAGGTCCATTTCCAACACATGGTTGGAAATGTCGTGCAAAAACAGATAGCATCCATAATGTAGGCACTAAAATATAAGGGAGGGAGGTTATCTGAAAAGGAGGCTTTCTTATGTCGATATTCGGTAATGGTGGTGGCTAGGTTGTCAGATAGGATGGAAGGCTAATTCATGATATGGGAATTAACACAGGCATCAATAAGAGGAATCCATTCTATTAAAAAATTAGTTTTATTGGGTAGCCCATACAATCTACATAACATGGCTACTGCATAGTTGTAGGGGTTTGCCAAAGAGGCTATAGCATACATACTTGATTTGTTATACTTGAATTTGTTGTCCAACACCCTCCAACCTTGACTTAGCTTGAAGGGGTCTAGGTTCTTCTTTGTGAAGTTAGCCACAAATGTGCTGTCATAGATATCCTGTGGATCAGGTATGTGGTACATCTTCTTCAAATCCTCTTCTCTGAACAACCCTATGAGTTCCATCCTTGAATTATTGAACTGCCTATCTTCAATGATAAGGTTTTCGATCACCAATCTGATCATATATGTATTAGGGAGGATTTTAGCTCTTTCTCCTATCCTATGAAGGAATGAATAGGTGGCATCTCTGCATTGAAGTTCTGAAGGCCTTTTTGAGTCAATTGTTGCTCTCATAATAGTGATTTTAGGATGCTCGTCCTCTAGCCTATTGTAAATTACTTCCTAAGCTGTTGTGCCTTCGACAACATCACAAATTATATCAGCAAAGATAGGATCCATCTCTATAAACTTAGCTTCAACAATGGTTTGTTTTCTCTGTTTCTGCATCACCTTCCTTAGTGACATGTCTTTTGTCACTTGCCTAAAATAAACAAGATATATCAGCGCAGACGATATCTAGTAATTAAGACTGAAATCTTCTCTGAAATGAATTTGGATTGTGAGAAAGGTTTTAATGAGATACTCGATTATAACTACCATAACCTGTAAAATGATTATCCTTGCTCGGGCTGCTAAACATAATTATTCCACATGTTTTACCACTCTTAATCGCACGTCGCGATCTTAAAAGGGATACAATATAGCGCTATTGGATGCATCAAGTGAAATGCGAGTGCGGATATCGCAATATAGCATTTCACAAATCGTTTTTGGTTGTTCTAATGGCATGGTTAAGTTTCTTGAGAACTATGCAAAGTGCGAAATGCGATTGTGAAATGACAAGGTGATGTTATCGCAGCGGGAGACTTAATCGCATATCGCAATTTTTCGAATGTGTTTTAACATAGTCATGTGGAAAAGTGCGATTTGTGATATGGATTTCATCCTTAGTTAGTTTTGCAAGGTTTTTCTAGGTATTTTCTTAGGGTTAGGGTTTTATTATCCTAAGCCTAAAAATTTAAAAGGGTCCCCATTTATAACTCTGACCCTAACTTTTGTTCTTTATAAATGGGGGGGCTGTTTCGTAGTACAAAAATTGGCGATTCACTTGGGAGAACCAATTTTCTCTTAGTAGTTTTCTGAAATTTCTAAAAACTTTCAAAGTAATTGGAGTTATAAGAATAATGATTACATGAATTATAAGGTAAACAACATTTTTCTGGGATCATCATTACTTGCTAAGCTTATTTACTTAATTACGTTACTCTTGTAATGATAGAAGTATAAACGTTCACATCAACGAATAAAGTTTAAAGTAATATAGCAGGTGTCTTCTGCAGATTAGTTTTATGGTGTTTACTCATTTATCACAGATAGAGCCTCTGCTGCCAGCAAGCGTTCATAGCCTCGACAAGGTTATATTTTAACCAACAATGATTCATTATCCCATTTGTATGAATTTTCAAATTTCAAAATGATATTCACTTGGATTGAATCTCACTTGGACCTTGTCCCTTTTTTCCCTTTTGAATGTAATCTTTTTTCTTTTTTGGTTTCTTAAAAGACATTGTCTAGGTGTGGTAACCTACTAGTGACAATGCCATTCACTGGTTGTAACTAAACTGAACAAGTTGGCTCTTGATGAGACCCCTTGTCTTCTGATCGAGGAGATCATTAAATATTACCCAGTTTGATATGCAGTATTGGTAGTATCAGTTTTAATCAATTCCCTATGAATGTGGTAAACAAGCTCGTAATGAGACTTTTTATCTTTTAAGTTTATATATTTTAGAATCACTCTGAAAAAGGAAAATTTTAACAGATGGGGTGGATCATTGGCTCTTTTGAGAGTTTTGGGTGATAATGATATAGCTTTTTAATATACTGATCCGTAAAAAGTCCTTACTAGGTTAAAGATTCTTTTCTTGACTGATAACAAAACCCTCATATTCTATAAAGGTAAGAGTTTGTTCGTAAAATAAATATTTTACGAAAGGTAAATTTTTTCCAAAGAAATCAAGTTTACTTTAGTACTCAAATGTCCTAATTATTCCTTTTAACTCTTACTTTCTTATAAAAGCGAAAAACAAAAATGTTATCAAATATTTTATTTTGAAAAGCCAAAAATAAATACTAATTAACCATTATTTTCCTAGAAAGCAATATGTTACAAAATTGGACGAGGTTATCTCCTAGGAGAAATAGTTTTCAAAATTTTCCCATTGACGGGAAAATAATCCTTCTTACCTGACAAGTCTTGTAAAAGAAACGTTGATTATCCAACTTTTTCAATGATCCGAAAAGGGCCAAGCCATAGTATTTGGAATTTGGTTTGTCTACCTTTTTCCTCATGTGCTTTGTCCCATTTCAGAACCAAGTCACCTACTTCAAGAGTTTTTTGACTAGCAAAAGTTGTGTCAAAAGAATCTTTGACTAATTGTTGATGATGGAAGTGAGTTTCTTTAGCCTTTTCTCTTTCTTCTTCAAGCTTGGGAATTTGAAATTATCTAGCCCAGAGAGAAGATGAAGGGTTTTCATCGATAAATTTTACTAGGGAAAGAGATGGGATTGCTATGTTTGTGGGAAGAAAAACTTCTTTTCCATAAAATAAAGCGAAAGGAGAAGAACCAATAGAGGCTTTCTAAGTAATCCTGTTTGCCCATAGGGCAAATGTTAATGCTTTGTGCCAATTCTTGTGATTTTGATCAATAGTCCTTGATAGTTCTAATGAGGTTCTTGTTTGTTGATTCTGCTAATACATTACCTTGAGGATAATAATTGGTTGAATATTTCAACTTCAAATCTCGCTTAAGAGAAAATTCTACCAATGTATTTCTAGAAAAGTAAGATGCATTGTCAAACATTAAAGCTGAGGGTAAGCCAAACCTGGTAATTATGTACTAATCAATGAAGTCTGTAACTTTTTTTGTATTAGCTATCTTTAACAAGACAACTTCTACCCACTTAGTAAAGAAATCAGTAGCTGTAAGGATGCACTTATGTTGTTTGGAAGAGTTAGGAACAATCTCACCAATTATGTCTAATCCCCATTGTTTGAATGGTTGTTGGATGTTAACTGGTTGTAAAGGGAATGTTGGCTTTCTTTCTCTTCCGGCTGTGGTTTGACAAGTTTTGCACTTCCTTTCATATTCATGTGCATCTTTAAATACCGTTGGCCAATAATACCTTGCATGTAGGATTTTGTGAGCAATGGTATTTCCTCCAAAATGTCCTCTAGATGGTCCATCATGTAATTCCTGCATGACCTTTTCGGCCTCAGGTTTCTCTAGGCATCTCAGCAATACTGAATCATAATTCCTCCTAAACTATTCATCATTGACTAATTCATATTGATTTGATTTCAATCTTAAAGCTCACTTTGTTTTATAATTAAGATGCATAGGAGCATATCTGTTTTTTAGATAAAATTTCAAATCAACATGTTGTGATTGCGTATCATTGAGGCTTACCTCTGATATTTTCACTTCATTACCTTGATCTTCTTCTGGTGATAACTGGGAAGCTCCTGTTAACATCCTGCAAAAACCTTGGCCCCTACAATTTTAGCCAGTTGGATTTCTACATCATATTCTTGGAGTGCAGTTACCCAATTAGCTCTTTTCTCCCCTACTGCTCTTTGGATTAATAGTTGTCTTACTGCAGGGTAGGGTACAAATATCTTTGTATGGGTTTTAAGAAGAAAAGGTCTGAAATGTTTCAAAGTTTTAAAAACAACAAATGCTTGTTTCTCTACAGCGGAATAATTTAATTCAGTGCCTTGCAAGTTAGAACTGAAAAAGGAGATGGGTGCCTCGATATTTTCATTGTTTAGCTGTGTCAAAACTGCTGCATATGATGTATCAGATGAAAAAGTTTATAATACAAAAGGTTTCAGAAAGTCTGGGGTTGTTAATGAGGGAGCATTAATAATGGCTTTTTTAATCAACTCAAATGACTCTCTTTCATCCTTGTTCCATCTGAAAACTGCATTTTTCTTATCATTGCTTGAAGGGGTAGAACAATTTGTGAAAAATATGGGACAAATCATTTTACAAAATTTATTTGGACCAGGAATGATTGCATGTTTTTTTGTTGTGTGGGAGGGGAATTTTTTCAATCTCTTGGACTCTATCAGGATCAATGTAAATTCCTTTCATGGATACTATAAACCCAAGGAGTTTTCCTTTTGGTAAAGCAAAACAGGATTTTTTTGGGATTTAAGGAAATGCCATACTTCTTGCATCTTTCAAAAATGTGTTTCAGGTCACTTAAATGATTGTTCCTATCCTTGGAATAGAATGTGATATCATCTAGGTAAATAACCACCAAATTATTTATTAGACCTCTAAAGGCAATGTCCATAGCACGTAGAAATGTGGCACTTGCATTAATGAGTTCGAAAGGCATCTTTTGATAGGCATATGTTCCCCACTTGGTCCTAAATGTTGCCTTTAATCTATCATCTGGATGCACAAGTATTTGATTATATCCTAAGAATCCATCTAGAAAGGACATTAATTCAGAACCTGCAACTGATTGCAATATTTGTTCCATAATAGGCAAGGGAAAATTATCTTTTTGGCAAGCTTGATTCAGGTTTCTAAAATAAATACAAATCCTAATATCTCTGTTCTTTTTCCTTATGGGTACCATATTTGATACCCACTTATAATTTCTAACAGTGAAGATTATTTTGGCCTTCAGAAGCTTATTCAATTCCAATTTGATTTGACTTTCAAGTTTTTGGTGAATTTTGCGAAGCTTCTGTTGAATTGGCTTTTCATTCAAAGTCATGGGCATGATATGTTGAATTGTAGAGGTATCGCAAGTCTTGAGATCTGCATAATCCCAATCAAAGACGCCTTTATATGTCTTCAATAACCTAATGAATGATATTCTTTATTCAGATGATAGGCCAAGACCTAGGTTGACATTTTGAGGTTTTTCGTTTGACCCTAGGTTTACTACTTCAAATCTCAAAGTAGAACTTTTGAGTTTTGGAGTTAGTAATTTTCTTGAATCTGTCCTTTAGATCACAAAGTTCTTCCATTTTAACCATAAACTTTGGGATTGGGTTATGATCATGATTATGCTTGATTTCTAGATCATGCTTATGTTCATCTATGATCTGTTCCTCATACGATCCCTCTGATGTAGGGTAATTAACAATATCCGCATCGTTGTTGAATACTCTCCAATTTGTTACATTGTTGGGAATTGATGGCCTAAATATTATTTCTATTGAAAATCTGTCTGGACTAAAGTCTTCTGAGGGTATAAGCTTGGATTCCACATTAGCAAGTAAGTCAGCACTTGCATTTTGTAGTCTAGGGACTGAAGATATGTTGAAAGCAGAAAAATGAGAAGTCAATTTCTGAGCTAAAGATTGATAGTGTTTAAGGTGCCCAGAGACACAATGGATTGTATTTCTCACCTATTTCATAATTATTTCCGAATCACCGTAGACTTGCAGGTATTTGACATTAAGACCGATGGCTTTATATAGTCCTTGGATGAGTGCTTCATATTCAACGATATTATTAGTGCACTGGAATTCAAGTCTACAGGCCAGCATAGTTTTCTCTTCTTGCGAATTGATTAAAATGCATCCTACGCCTGCGTCGTCTTCTGATTTAGAGCCGTCAAAATAGAGAGTCCAGAATAGAGAGTTATTAGAAACTTTATTTACTAAATTTAAAAATTTGGAAGGATTTATTTGTGAGAAATTTTTGATTTAAGAAACTACAACGTTATCTAAAAAGGGAGACCTCTAAGCATTGAAGGATCCTAAAGAGGACTCGGCTAAGTAATTTCCAATGATATTATTAGTGAAGGAAACAAGTTTATTGCTTCCCTTAAGGTCGGTGATTTTATATTTCATGAATTTCTCTTGGTCTACCCTGATTTGGTTTGGTTTATCGTTGTGTGGCAACCACATGTGAGACCAATCAGTTGCGAAATAACCATGCAACTTTTCAGACCAATCCCTAATGAGAATTAAACCATAAAATTCAGGGATATTAGCCACCAAAATATCAATTATTTGTGAAACTTTTGAATTAGAGGAAAGCCTAATTGAAACTGATGTTATTTCTCCAAGCACCTCGACTTTTGTCCTATCTAATTGAACTATGTGCACTGTAGGTTTTTGAGGTGTAATGTTCAATTTGGTACGCACAACTCTTGGCATTATATTTGAGGAGGCCCCTGAATCAACAAGGCAATTGTGAACATTCCTGTTGAAAATTTCATAAGTGAGCAGAAATGGAGGAACATGAGAAATAGACCTGTCACCAATCTGAACTAGATCTGAAGGATCTACTCTGTTTGAGGATGAGGGAGGTTTTCCCATATTGTAGGTAGCTTGAGTAACTACAGTAGATGGCAGAGGAGATACTGGAACTACTTTCAACTCCCTTAATAAAATCTTATGTTTCTATTTGAGTTTAGTGAGCTCATGCAATGAGATGTTAGCTCTAGTCTTTTGCATGTCTTCCACTATATTATATTCGACTGTATCTGAGTACCAATGTTTTTGAGGCATTTGGGGAATCTGGAGGGATAGGATCGGTTTGGCTAGTCGTAGATTTCTTAGCTGTTGTTTTCTCCTTTGCAGGAGTAGCAACCTTTTGCTTCTGATTTGTGATAGACATGTCAGGAGAATTTTTACTTCTTGTAGTCACTGGCATTACTTGTGCCTCTTCTTCAGTTGGGAGGATAAAATCCCACATCCTGTTTATTTCAATTTCTTCTTCCATTTCAGCTTCCTCTTCGTTTGGCGAATCTTCTTCTGCTTCTTGGTCAGATTCAACATTTGAAATTGTGTTTGGGGGTTGTGATTCAGAAGAATGGTTCCTTTTGAATGATCAAAAACGTTTCTTAGGAGCAGAGGATTCAGCGACTTGTTTTTTAATTTCAACCATTTCGTTAGACATTGTTTTTAACACTTTCTGAAGGCCTTCAAGATCGAAAGGGTCCTTTGAAGCTTTCTTATTAGAGTCATCCTTAAATGTTACTTTTTTGGTCTTTCTTTCGTCTGTTTTTGATCTCTTTTCCAAAGCTATGATTCTTCTTTCTACAGACAGGGCTTATTTCATGTTTTATACAAGGGTAGCCTTATTGGCTCTATCTACAAAAATTGCAATATTAGAAGGAAGAGATAATATATACCATTCGATTTGTACATCTACAGTAGGTTTAGAGGCAGTTGGGATTTTGTTTAGAAATTTGTTAAATCTGGAGTTAAAATCTTTGATCTTTTCATTTGGATTAGCTTTTAAATTAGAAAGATCATTGATCAAGGATGCTATAGTCCTGTCATCACCAAATTTTGAAAAAAATACTTCTTGAAAAGTATCCCAGTCTCTAATTGAACCTGTTGGGAGGGAAAAATACCAAGACCCAACAGATCCTTGGAAAGTATAAGGAAACAGTCTGACTACAACATCTTCATGTGCAACTCCACTGAGATTCATGGCTAACATATAATGATTTAGATTTTCTTCGGCCGGGAGAGCATCGTCAGGATTATACTTAGGCAACCATTTTTCTGGGTTTGCTGGGAGTGCATTTGGATTTGCAACTAGGATATCACCAGAATTTTTCCAAGGTTGATTGGCCATAACTTGAGTTGGGGGCTGAGAAAATGGGAACGTTGGTCTAGAAGTAGGTATAGATGGCGAAGAACTTACTACTGGATTAGTACTGATAATTGTAGTACTAATTGGAGAAGTGGATATTTGAGAGGTCGTGGATTGAATAGAAGTAGATGGAGAAGTAAATGTATGGAAAGGTGACGTGATCTCGCTAGTATCTGATTCAGATGTTGATGAAGTGAATTTCCTATGTCAGGAACGGGGAACTTGAAAGGGTTAACCCCAAGTCTCCCACTTTGCAGTTTAATCAATACACCAGTTTATTGTAATAAGGAGGTAACACTCTCTTTAGACACTTCGGGTCTCTCTGGTTTCTCTGCAGAAATGGATACCTGTTCCAATTTATGTATCAAAGAATGAACTTTGGGAGACTCGGGAGTGTAATCTGGAGAAGGTGGTTGCCTTACTACTTCAGGAGATGAGGGAGATGTTTCTACAACTTTAGACTTCTGATAAGGAGATTTTGAACGAGTTTCAAAAGGTGTAGAAATGGTGGAGGGGTTTTGACTCTTATGAATGCTTTTTGAATGATTTTTAGCTTCATCTACCATTCACAGTTGAAGGCCCTCCTTCTGGTGCCAAAATGTTGCAGCCTCAAAATTCTGCTACCAAAACATGGGGGATAACCACCCAGTACGGACCTTAAGACAACTCCTTTTCCGTTTAAAGTGGTGGCTCCGACTAGGGATAATGGAACCAGTTTCCCAATGTGGGTTTTAATATGAGAGTGGGTGGTTCATGCGTGATTTGCAATAGAATAATGATAATCTAAGTGACCTATTTTATAATGCAATTTCTCTAACTAACTTATTCTAATATAAACCCGGGTGTTCCTATGTGGCATGTAATCTACAAGGATATCTGTTTAACATGTGATAATAAATATTGAACATAACTAAACAAAGATGATAACGTAAAAGATAATTCCTTTGACTAAATAGTTAGTTAAAGGAATTTATAAAACATATCACATATATGATGAGTTATATATGAAAATCACAACTTTAGTTAGGAATCATACAAAAGTGTGATTAATGCCTAAAAGAAATAATAAATCTCACATATAATTCATGAAAGTAAAGTTTTTCCACTAATTAAATGCAAACAGACTCAATCATACATGATAATAGTACCATATGTGTGAAGTCTTGCTCATTTGACAAATGACATAGACCAACTTCTTTCTTCAAATCAAATTGTCTCCCAAGAATACAAAAGTGCATCAACGAAGGAAAGTAGTCTAATATCTAAAAGAAACGATCATGTTCCATAATTTCACCAAAGCATTCACAAACTTACAATAGTGCATTCTTTGCAAATGTTTTTGGTAAAATTTTGGACCCTTCTCTAAATGCATGAGAAGGGTATAAATAATATTCTAACTAAATGTACAAAAATAAATTATACAAAATTTGAGGAGGGTTCAAACAACCTTCCTCCTAACTAGGTAACTAACTCCAAAAATAAATAGAGGCTAAATAAAAAAACTAAGAGGATGACTTGCTGTCTACCAGCTTGTCCTTTAAATCGCAAATATCGGACATTGGTTAAATTTGAGGAGGTGCCCCGAAATGAGTCTTGAGCTGTCCTATGAAGATCGCATCGGTGAGCGGTGGTAACATCCTTTGAGTCGTGTGAAGGGAACAATTGAGAGTCATAATTTGGCTATGTGGCTTAACAAGATATTGCCAATATGAATCCCAATTGGTCGTGGTCAGTTTTGTAATTGCCTCTCTTTGACTCCCCGCCTTTTCTTGCCAGTCTTTATACAACGCAGTTAAATCGAACATTTCTTTTGTATTGCCTTCTTTGATGAGATTGGTAGAGAAACAAATGTGATTCACTGCTTTGATGATATTATTTGAAACTCTAGCTACCCTTGCGATTGCTGGCTCGGCCTATTTGATTCTGGCATCCCAATCTGTGAAGAGAATGTCATGATGAGTTTCTTCAATCTCGGGTAGATTGGATTTCCTTCCATCTTATGTTTCCTACCATTTGATGAACTCGGAGATTCTAGTGTTTAAATTGTTAAAATTTGTTCTCTGGTCGATTTCCTTATCTGTCAGCTGGTCGCTAGTAGTCAGATAGGGAGCAATGTGTGACATTTTCTGGCAGAAATACTCCTGTTGTTTCACCAGAAGGAAATTTAATTCCAGGGCCTCTTTGATGAAATCCTTGGTAGTGGGAACGTCCTTCTATCTTTCCATGGATTGTTGTATTTCCTGGAGTTGCATATTTTTGGACGATATATCGGCCTCATGGCTTATTTTCAAGACCTCCATTTCTTGCTGCAATTGCGTCAATTGCTCCGCCACCTACCTATTTGCGCTTGCTTTCTCTGCCCCGAGCTCTTGTTCAAGCTGCGCAATTCCCTCCTCTTTCTCCCTTAGTAAAGTAGAGACCTCAGTAGCCTTGTCCACAGTGGCCAATGCGTATGCTCCCGTGAACTGTGATAATCTAGTCAAGTTCTCGGTTGGATTGAAAGGAATATCCTTCCAGACAATGTCCATCGGCTCATTTCCTGGTGGGAATTCAGGTGTATCTACCCTTCTCCTTTTTCTCTGCCTTCTAACTACAACCTTGTGGAGAGGGCTATAGAACATATCAAGTGGAGGTATTTTAGTTACTTTCAGAACAATTTCCAATGTGGGCAGAGCTGCGCAATTCTCTCCTCTTTCTCCCTT
>Ga0139314_100353_pt1 | contig 11885 bp, 12 predicted proteins | sample In2P11_FD_99376 | JGI IMG/M metagenome (GOLD analysis project Ga0139314, IMG submission 99376)
AGGTATTTGTTATCACCCCAAAAAAATTATGTTGTTTAAGGTCTTTTGGCCTTAAAGTTGTAAATATTTTGTTTTATCAGTTTAGTGTAAGCAAAGTAGACTCCATGCCCAATGGAACACTAGGAAATTTTGCTAATTTGTTTTTCATCAGAAAGGCAATGATCTGCAGGTTCTTGAGACCTCACAGGGAGGATCTCATCCCCAAAAGGAGCTAGTGTTAGCTCTGATATTTATTTCAACATTTGAAGGTCAAATGCAAGCATGATCGGGTTGTCTATGATCAAAAAGGGATTTGCAGCAGCCATCCCGCCCTTTCCCCTTCACTCTGCTTACGCTCTTATAAACCCCGCTACCTCCGTTTTGGCTCTAAAACTCTGTGTAAGTCCCTTTTCCGTCAAGCCCCTCAGCGCCAAGGTTTCAAACCCATATAACCTCGCGCATTCGCAAAAAGCGCTTCCCGCAAAGTCTTTCCCTGTCACATCAGTCAAAAAGCATGTGAAGTTAATCCCCGCCGTCTGATCCTCCACCTCGCGATTCAACGACGTTCGCACCTCCTGATCCCGCAACCTGCTCGCATGTTAACCAACGGGGAAAGTGGTTTTTTGGTTGTCCCATCCGCAATGCGTCGTCCTCCTATTGTGATTGCTCGGTTGTGTACGTTTATCGCCCGAATCCGAAAGCAGTAGGGGGATACCACTTACCGCCCGTCTCGCCTGTCCTCGCGCGTTAACCCCCATGCACGTCTTTCGGCCGATCACCGTTGGATCTGTCCGCCCACGATCCGACGGCTCACGACCGTCTGCTTCGCTTCCGCTTGATATCCTCCGCCGACTATTTCCCGCCGTTGATCTGCGCGATCCAACAGCCTATCTCCCCCCTCAATTCGCTTACACGGTCCTCGTCCAAAGCCATTCCAGACTCCCGAAGGATGAAGGTGGCCTGCATTTATGTACCCGGCGCAGTTACTCCCCAATGAATGCATTTAATAGGAAGAGTGGCCAAGAAGAAAAAAGGACAACCTCGAGCAATTACAAGCATTTATCAATCATGGAATGTCTTTTATACCACACTTCAGTTACCTAAAAGTACAACAAAGTACCAGAGAATGTCAAATTCATTCATTGAAGCAGCAGATCGTAACAGAGGCCCATTTTATATAGTTAATGTGGTTGGTGGTCCATTATGACCCCTCCTCGTATAGGATAGCAGAGCATTTTTTGTAATTAACCTCTATATATACCCAGAACACAGATGTAATCAAGGTTGATGGTTGTTTTGATGTAAGGTTCAACTTCTGGAGACTATAACTACTTTGATACTTGTAGCATCTGGTCTTCATTTTCAACTAATACAAGATTCTTTTGTTGTTAATTGCTCACTTTCCACTTCTTCTCTGTTCTAAGCTGTGCCTGTTATGCAATTTTCATGTGCTCTTGATATTTAGCATTTGATGGGCTGTCATCCCACCTCTGTGTTAGAATCTAGTATGTATCATTGAATGTGTTATGTAGGTTTCTGTTATTTTAGTGCTAGAGGGCTGTCATCCTGTCTGTGCATTAGGAAATAGATTTGCAGACCTTTTACTGGTTGCAGCCGGCCATCACATGGTCTTGTGCATCTGCTGGTGTGGTCAGTATTCTCCATCTTCACTTATTCCTTAAACTGTGAGTGATTGGTGGTTTAAAGCCTTGTAGTTTGAGGGTGTTCACCCATGTCTGGAGTTAAGCATAGTAGGAGTGGTTATCTGGCTTGAACAAGCATCATTCCTTCCATTCATCCATTTCCAACTTTTTGTTGAGTTTTGTAATGTTCTCGAGCATTTCCGATATACAACCTAAGAGAGTTTCTTGGGGTGATAACAAATACCTTGCTACGGGAGCCCATAGCATGCAGTATCAGGATGGATCAGTGGCAGATGGTGTAGCCAAATGTCAAAGTGACAGATGCAGTGGCTAGTAGTGGTCAGATATTGGGTAGCGCAGTGCAGAGTTGCCAGCAGTGCAGTTGGCATAGTCAGATGCCATAGTGATAGATGCAGTGGCTTGTAGTGGTCAGATATTGGGCAACGCAGTGTAGAGTTGGCACACAACAAATTCAGTAGCAATGCAGAGTCTAGTAGTAGTTAGGACTCAGGTGACAGATGCATCATACTGATCACAGTTGATTCAGTGTTTTGGATGCTTTTTAGTTGTAGATGTTCCAGTTGTAGCAGCAACAAATGGAGAAGGTGTTGTAGTGCAGATGTAGTGTTGGTAGCAGTTTAGCAGGGCTAGCAGCAACATAGATGCAACGTATATTAGAGTTGCGCAGTGGTATGTGCACAACAATAGCCTGACATCAGCAGTGTGACAGGAGGTGGTACAAAGACAGGGTGTTGCTTCAGTGGGTTGCAGCGCTAGAACACATTCCTTGCTAAGAGGGAGTGTTAGTTTTTGTAGCATCAAATGTGTTCTAGCTACAATACATGTATTGTCCAAAACCTAGAAATCGTTTTTGGAAATTTCACCTAGGGACGACTTAATTAAAATAATTAATCATTTTTTAATGTTTCCTAAGTCTAAACATAGGAAATTTGATTAATTAAAGGGTATTAATTAAGTCATGGTGAGAATCTTCTAGAAAAAGATTTGGATCGATTTCTAGTTAATCTTAGCCATCTATTAAGTTTTAATCACGGCCATTGATGTCTCAACAAGAGATTATAAGAAGAAACTCAATGGGGCTTGGAGAACACACTTGAGACACCAACAATTCGATTTCACTAGCAGATCGAACTCCAGAGTAGCAACGTTGAGCTGCTAGAGAGAGAGCTAGTGAGCTCGAAGTAGTGAGAGAGGGGCAGGGATAGTAGGGCCGAAGGAAGATTTTCCTGTTCCGGTGATTGCATTGCAGAGAGGCAGTGAGTGCCACAGAGACAGCCGCACAAAGGTAGCACAATGCTTCAGAGGGGATTCTGTATTTTGCTGGGGAGAAGCAGTGATTTAGTGCCAAAAGCTGGAGAGAGATCCCAGAGGTCATAAGGGTCCATCTTCCAGACAACAGTTGATCAGATAGCGAGAGGGAAGTAGTTCCGAGTTGTGGGATGCAGTACTGCATAGGCCAACGCAGGCACTGCGCAGACACAACAAAGAGCAGCTCAACTTGAGCCAAGGTTAGTGTTGGATTGCCAGTGGGATTGAGATTTTTCTCACTAGACTTATTGTCAGTCATTTCTCTATATGGATTGCTAGATTTGAGCATCCATAGTTTTGTACTTAGATTTACTACTGCATAATATTGAAATCCTCAGCTACTGCACTAGTTTTCTCGTGTTGAGTTTTTTCAGGGGCTTAGTCCAAAAATAATTGTGTATTTGTGTGTGTGTGCATCTATTTTTCTAGTGTTATTTTTCTTCTGCGGTATTTTATTTTGTGAAGGCTGTAGTGTATTAGTTTCGATATTTACCATAGAACATAGTAAATAATTTGTTCAATTTAATTAATGAATAGAAGAAACTAAATCAATTGCTATAGGAGGATTCCAGGTTTAGGAATTTTTACATGCTTATCATGGACACTTCTAGGCATGGATTATTGGGGGGATTCAGCGGAAAGAATGGGCTAGGTCTGTGATTCTGTCCCCTAGACCCCTCCTAGGAATTAACCTTGCATTCTAGTCCTGTGAGATGTCTTTTACTGACCATTTGGTTCCAGGAATGATATTTCACAGGAAACCCCGATTCTGGTTGCATGGTCCCGCTCCCTTATCCGCTTATATCACCCTCTTTCCATTCATTATTACCCCATCCATCATTTCCCCTGCTTGGGTCCACATTCCTCCATTGGGTCCACATAGGGTTAGCTTGGCCCTTCCCCTTGCCCACACCTTGGGTCATGGCCTGGAATGAAGCTCAGAGGTTGATGCAACTGAAAAGAAAGTTAAAAGCATATATGGCCACAATCAACAGGAAAATGTACGACATGATGCAAAAGATGGTCGGGACAAATACATTTAGCATGTGGGCAAAAGCCAATACATGATCTTTACCCCATCATCATGGCCATCACCCTGGTTCCTATAGGTTCTATGAGCCTTTTTCATTATATAGGAACCCATGATTGTCCCAACCCCTAATGAGCGATGAACTGCCTCACCTTAGAAGGAGGAATTCACTACTATATCTTACACATCTTGCTCTAACCCCCTGAGCTCTGAGCAGTTAATCAAAGAAATTCATAAAAAGGCAAAAAACATAAAAGAAGGGTGGAAAAATCAAAGCTGAGGCACATCATGTACCACGATTGCTCCCTCCTATACATTTTAAACCTAAGTGTGGGCTTTCCTCTTATTAGCTACCCTTGCACCCCAACATGTGATCTAGGGTTGCCCCTTCTCATCCCCTACTTCATTCACCATATCTGTTGCATGCCACCACCTTTTAAAGGATGTACCTTGAATATAATCCCCTTAGAAGTAGAAACCTCCTAATAGGGTACTTGGTTAACCCCATTTGGAGTTTAGGAGACATTGGCACATCCTGAAGCCCATTATGGAAGGGCAGGCCATTATGAAGTCCCCACCTGTGGTCCATGATTAGGTATGATTAGGTGAGCTCATTTATTCGGTTTCTCTAATGACTTGATGTACACGAAGGCTAGGGGACGTATTGGATCTTATGGAGGATTGCAAATGGTTTCCATTTGGGGCTTGGTCTTCCTATACGGGGTCCTAATCTTCTAGAGGGCTACATTGGCACATGTAGGGTGAGCGTTGAGGGCCATGGGCCTCCACAGTAGTAGATTGCACTCCATGGATCCTCACAACCATTCAAATATTGCTCGTGGTTTACTTATTGGACGAGGAGGATGAACTTGATCCATCATGCCTAGTCGGTCCTAGATCTACACCATACACTTGGCAGATGATCCAGGACTTGCACGATGATGTGGCATCACCTCCGCCATCATCCAAGCCCTTGCAAACGATCTACAAGAATCTTCGATTGGTTTGGAGAGCCATGAAGACACTTGTGTGCCCCAACATGTCATTTGGAGCACCACAGGTTATTACAAGGGGTCAACCCCTTGTCCGCTGCTTTTAAGGGCCCTTTTCTCCATTATGGCACCCATGGACCTCATTAGGCCTCTTAGAGGGCCCTACGACATGCATAGATTATTATTTGACCTCTTGAGAGGCTTACTTTTTCATTTATGAGCTAGTTTGGTGGGTTTGTCACCGAAAGTTGTATTATTAGAATATTATTTTATTTTGGGGGCTTATGTAGGCCAAGGAGGCTAATTCGAACTCCTAAGTTGTGTATAAATACAAGTGAGATGAGCACATTTGCTCATCATCACTTTGGTTTGGATCACTTCTCTCTTGAGATTTTCACACTTTTTCTAGAGGATGGATTGGAGCTTTATGGATGAATTTTGATGTGTGGATATTGCTCTATATTCTCTTGGAGCTTCTGTATTGTCAATTGTGAATGGTTGGATATACTCTGTTACATGTAAGTACATGCTTTTTAATGTTATTCTTGTTTACTTTTGTCATATACATTGGATTGGGTTTTTCACTGTTTTAGGCTAATCGCTGCATGCATTTACTGCTTAAAATTGTGGAATTTGTCTCTATTATAACATCTCTCAATGTATGGGCCATGTAATATAAGCGAAGTCTCCTAGGGGTAATTCTATCAAAGAATTTGATCTTGATTTGTCATTCCTCTTGCACATCGAAGTATAAACGCTGCAAGGTTGCTTCTTCTTGACCTAGAAGGCTAGCAAAGTGATCTTGAGGCCTCTTTGACTGGGAACCAAGAAATCCTACTCATATTCATCATAGACTCCATTCTCCCAAACATTAAGGCACTGAACTACCAAGGGTGGTCACTAAAACTCATATTCTTTCATGTCCTTCCAGGTCTAGCCAGGTTGGGGTACCCAGGGCATCATTTTTCCCGACAAGTTAGCTATCAAAAAATTCGATCTCGTAGGGTCGCCTGCGCTGGCCTTTCCTCAAGCTGTCCTCCAATTTTGAAGCCATTCCGACGGTGGAGTTCGAAGAAAAACCAAGCTCTAGCTTCGATATCAAAACTTGCCCTGCCATTCCCAAGGCTAGTACCTCATAGAGTCAAAACAACATCTTCACGTGAAATTTCTTTCTTTGATCCTTTCCCCACCTTGTCTAAGGTAAGAATATCGTTGGTTGCCACATTCTTTCCTCATACCCTAGACTAGGTCCACTTGGCCCCGTGTGGTCCTGCACCTTTGAAAGACCATTCTTCAAGAACCATCCGAGATACCAATTCTAACAAGAATTTTAGGGATTGGGGAATTCCTTCACAAGTTTTATGCCGTAAACTTAACCCTCTAATCCTCTTTTCCTTTCCCAAGAATACATAGTACCTTGCTCAGATAGCAAGCAAGTTCCCTCCTTCAAACTCTTTTGGGAAATGGTTTAGTTGGGACACTCATATCCATTGACTTATCCTTCATTGATGACTCCATACATACTGGGTCTCCTCCCATTGGCAAAAGTTTGTAAATAGAAGGGAGCCTTAGCTGAGGTGATAGTGGGCTAAGTCTCCATTTGTTGCCCTTGGCCTAGCATTTTCCTTTTAGGGATCCCCCTTTGGTCCCCTGCTAGTTTGAGCGGTAACAGGCTTCTAGCACCATGTTCAGGCATAGTAAACAACCACAAAGGTACACAGGTTATATGGCAGTGATGACAAAGTTGGTGGACACTGAGCCTTCTTCTTATAAGTAGTTAACTTCTTAGAAGGTTTGGCAGGATGCCATGGTGGAGGAGTATTCCTCTATCATGAAGAATGATGTCTGGGAGATTGTTCCACGACTTGAGGGGAAATCAGTTGTTGGATCAAGATGGGTGTACATGTTGAAGCATGGAGTAGATGGGAGTGTGGAGAAATCAAGGCCAGGTTTGTGGCCAAGGGCTCCTCGCATGTTGAGGGCATAGACTGTGAGGAGACTTTTGCCCCAGTAGCACTGTATTCATCCATCAGGACTATTCTGCAACTTGCGGCACAGATGGGGTAGAAGGTCAACTAGATGGATGTGAAGACAACTTTCCTCAATGGAGTAGTTGAGGAGGAGATCTATATGGAGCAGCTAGAGTGATTTGAGCAGTTCAACAGAGACACACATGTGCAGGTTGAAGAGAGCTCTTTATGGGTTCAAGCAGGCTCCGAGAGCATGGTACACTAGGATTGACAACTACCTTCAAGGATTGGGCCTCACTAAGAGTGAGGCAGATTCGAACATGTACTGCATTATGATTAGAGGGCTTCCACTTATTCTAGTTCTCTATGTCGACGATCTTATACTGACTAGAGATGAGAGCTTGATCTAGGACAGGTAGGAGGACCTTGCAAGGGAGTTTGAGATGAAGGATATGGGGCTTATGCACTATTTCCTTGGCTTGGAGGTTTGGCTGGGTGATGGTGAGATCTTTGTGGGAGAGGGCAAGTACACAACATAGATTCTCTGAATATTTCATATGCAAGATTGTAGGCCCATGGCCACACCTCCAGTCACAAACTGGAGGAAGGTGGATGCTAGTAGAGGAGAGCGAGTGGATCCTACATTATACAGGCAACTCATTAGGTCGTTGATGTACTTGGTCAACACACAACTTGATATTTGTTTTGTTGTCAACCAGCTGAGTCAGTTCATGGTGGAACCTACTAGAGTGCATTGAGTTGCTGCAAAACATGTGTAGAGATACCTCAGAGGCAAAATGAACTATGGATTGTGGTACAGACAAGTTGATGGAGTGAGGCTTGAGGGCTTCAAAAATGTAGATTGGGCAGGGAGTTCCACAAACGGGAAGAGTAGTTTAGGTTGCATCTTCAGCATTGTGTCAACAACTATTTCTTGGTACAACAAGACATAGAGATCAGTTGCGCTTAGTTCAATAGAGGCAAAGTACATGGTTGCTAGTTATGCAGCTTGCGAGGCTATTTCGATGAGGAAGTTGCTTGTGGTACTTTTCAAACAAAGGATGGAGCCTACCATGATACATTGTGATAATCAGAGTTGTATTAAGCTCTCTGGAAACCCAGTGTTTCATGATTGCTCAAAGCATATTGAAATCAGGTATCACCATCTTAGAGATTGCGTGCAGGAGGGCTTTGTGAACCACTGTACATTCCAACAGGGGAGCAAACAATAGACACCTTGACCAAGGCTTTGGCAAGAAGCATTTTTGTTCATCACAAAGATAAGTTGGTAGTTGTACAAAATCCCTTCCTCGCTAAGAGGGAGTGTTGAAAAGTAGCGTAGGAATGGATTCCTTGATTTGTGCCTTAATTCAAGGAATCGATTTTCTGATCTTCTTAATCATTCACGAGTTCCAGTGATGTGGACGAGTTCAAGAAGCAATTTGACTAGTGCGAATTTATGGAGGATCGAGTTATCTGTCCTCTAGTGCGAGTTAAATTAGGAATTCAAGGAACAAATGGAGTTAGCCTTCTAAATTTTAGGAGGATCCACTTAACTAGTTGTGTTGACTTTTGTTAACTAAAAAAGTTCTAGTTTGACTTCCTAATTTAGACTCACTAACAATAGCCTAATCGAAGAGCTTATAAGGAGATCAAAGGCACATAGTTGGATCATAATTTTTTGTGTGAGCTTGTGAAGAAAGGTGTCGAGGAGCTTTCTTGTGCGAGTATTGTGGAAAGCAATTTCCTCTTGGAGTCTGCATAGAAATAGGGAATTTCCCTATATATTAGGAGCTTAGGCTGTGCTAGGAAATAGCCTAATAGGAGGCTATTTCCTAAGGAATTGTGCAGGGAACTCAGAGCCTCTAGTGCGGATACGAGGAGGGAAAACATCAGGGATCAAGCAGGGGTTTCAGGCCTAGGATAGGCAGGAGAATCATTGTATCTTCGGTTTGAAACAAGCTTGTATTTGTATGAGATCTATTGCTTAGTTTTCTTCAATAAAATTCTGAAGCAAGGGTTTTCGCAGTTGGGTTCCCTAGAAAAATTGTGTTGTTTATTGTGTGAAATTGTGTCTTTTATTTCTGTTCTATTTTGCTGCTATTTGGTAGAGAAATTCCGAGTCTATGTGAAAAGAAAAAATGTTTTCAGATTGGTCATATTAGTAGATCATAATTTCGTGGAAATTTTAAAAGTATTTCTTTTACAACATTGATGAGAGTTGACAATGGTTACCAAGTGACTTGATGAATGGGAGTTGATCCAAATGTGGTCTTCAAATTTTGTAATATTGAGTTGTGTTTTAACTTTCTTCTTTGTAAAAGTCATGAATTGTAAAAGACTCAAGTGTTGTGTAAAGGGGGTTAATAAGTTGAGAATACTACTTTTGTGTTTATGGAGGGGTAAGGTGTTGTTTTCATGTTAAAGGGGACACTGGAGTATGGTGAATGTTATATTGCCAGTTAAGATATTAGGTGACTTATGAATAGGGTGAAATTTTAATGTTAAGTTAGGATTTAGGTGGTTACACCACCATAACCAATTTAGTGTTTTATACAAAAATGTTATGTAGGATGAGTAGTTGAGAGAGTGGGCATGGTGAGTATCCCAATTTGGGCTTTGGTTCTTTTCTTTTGTTTTGAAAATATATATCTTATATTTATAGAAATATATTTACAAATAGAAGAGTGAAAATGGGATGGGTATATAGAATGGAAATCTTAACCTCTTCCATAAGCTATTAGAACTAAAATAAAGTTAGAATAAGCCACAAACTCTAGAGGTTGGGCATCTTTAATCAACAGAGTGACCATAGTTAGAAACTAATGGTGTATCATCACACCGCATAGACTGAAGAACAAACAATAATATAACCTCATTCTCCAAAATAGATTTACATGAGATCTTCCAGAGAATGAATAAAGTGGAAGTTGTCAAGCAATGCTAGATCCCATTAAAGGTAGAATGAACTAGGGATTGACTATTTCTAAACAAGGTAGCACACCAATGAATACTTACTTGGTGTAGCACTGAGTACTTATTATGCAAAAAATTCTGGTAATTATTGGCAAATTGACACTCCCAAAAATGTGCTTCACAATCTCCAATTGATGATAGATAGGGTAAAGATTGTTAGAAAGTTCACTTTTGGCCAAATGAGCCTTGGATGAGATCTCTCAATACATCATATGCTAGGAAAAAACTCATAACTTATAAGAAAGCCATACTAACCAAACATTGAAGTTTGTGCATCCTTTTGTTCTCAACATTAGTTGACATACATCTCGCATAGGGAACTACAGACAATTGATGGTGATGGGGCAAGATTGAATACAATCTCTTAGGGTCATATTGCTGAAGAAGATGATTGAAAATCCATCCCCAATTCCTCCAAAAGGGCTTGAGCATCCCTATATTCATCTTGAATAAATTTGTCTTTGGGATGAGCTGTGTCAACTTGATAATCAAGATACTTGGGGAAACCAGTCTAAACTTTTGAGCAAGAGTATGCCAATCCCTCTGAGCACACGAGGCTACATTTGACAAATCCCCCCCAAAAGGAAATTCTCTTCCTACTCAATCTATGTGCCTAAAAGCGAGGCATCTTTGCATCACACCTACTTTGCATCCTCCAACCTCAAATGGGATGGTAGGCTAAATTCCAACTTTCCCTACTAGCTTGCCAGTATCAATGAACTGATCTTTGAACAACTTTCCATGGCGACCATATGTTCATGAAGATGAACTATCCCAAAACTTGAAAAAAGTGGGCCAAAGAAATAAACTTGCATAAACCAAAAGCTCCTTGTATTCTTCTTGAATGTTGGATAGTCATCATCTGATGCTTCAATAAGATTTGCTAGGGTATGGAATACTCAAGGCATCTCATCATCCACTAGACAACAAGAATATTGCCAAAGTGTGGTAACATCGATCAATTCTAGTCCGCCTTTGTTATTGGGCATGGTACACACACATCCCAAATAACATAGGAAGGCCCATCTCTTTTCCAGGCTTACACCATAAATATGATTGAAGGATAGTGCCAAAATTAATCCTTGCTAGGAAACTAGGTAGAGACATAATGGACATGAAGCCTATTGGATGTGCCCAACCATTGCCAACTTCACAACAAATGAGAGGTCGTTATGATGCCAAACATGAAGTTTTTATTGGACTCGCTTGAGACATCAATCCCACATAGCCATCAATGATAGTCCCACCACATACAAAATACATATATACCACACGATCACCCCAACAATAGTCCCACCACAAATAGAATACATATATACCACACAATCACCCCAACAATAGTCCCACCACAAGTAGAATACATAGATACCACACAATCACCCCAACAATAGTCCCACCAGAAATAGAATACATAAATACCACACAAGCACCCCAACAATAGTTCCACCACAAGTAGAATAGATAGATACCAAACGATCACCCCAAAAATAGTCCCACCACAAGTAGAATAGATAGATACCAAACGATCACCCCAAAAATAGACCCACCACAAGTAGAATGCATAGATTCCACACGATCACCCCAACAATAGTCCCACCACAAATAGAATACATAGATACCACACGATCACCCCAAGTCTACTGTATGTTCAAGCTATAGGAAACTAATTTGGTGGTGAATCCAACCTAACCAACAAGAAATATAGGGCCCGGTTTGTAACCACAATATTTGAAGTAGAGAAACATGTATCCAAGTAGGCAAGAGAACCATCTATCAAACACTTTTCATCACTTAGAAAGACAAGTTCGTTTGTAAAGAAGTTATTAACCATCTCTTAACTATTTAGGAGAAGAATACCTTGCATTATCCCCTGAATATGAGTTGAATCTAACATGTTACTAAAAGCATCCACAGTCAAACAAATAAATGTGGGGTTGAAGGGTAGCCTTGGGGGATTGACCGATGC
>Ga0139314_100172_pt2 | contig 11882 bp, 8 predicted proteins | sample In2P11_FD_99376 | JGI IMG/M metagenome (GOLD analysis project Ga0139314, IMG submission 99376)
AGAACTTGATGGTTCCAACCCAGTGTTGATGGAAAGCATATGTATAGAGGAATCGAGAAAGCTGGACGAATAGCCAGCTTTGAGTAGTCTGCCATCGTCGGCAAACGACTGGGTGATGTGGCGACGCGTGCTCGAGTGCAACAGGTGGAATAAATATGTAAGTGAAAATTGTGGTCGAACGGCAACGAAGGCAGATGGCGGCGATACAAGACCAGTGCCTGTCTCGAGTGGTAAATCATGATTGAAGCCTCTCAGACCGTACTGAATGACAAGGCTGAGTGATAGAACCGCGACAACGACGACGCGACGACAACATGGTCACTCATTGAGTGCAGGCACTTGCCATGCTCCGGACTCCTGGAATCAGAGGAGGACAGCATGGGATTCCAGTGACGATGAGATCATGTATACATTGGACAAAGTACACGCAATACGATTGCCTTGAGACATCTGCTTGCTAGTTGTTAAATTGCTGTTCAAATATTTGTGCCTCGCACATATTGTCTAGCAAACAATGCAAACACACAAGTGTCATGTATGGTCAAGTTTGACGTCCATCCGATTCGTGTTGCTACCAAATCCAGTCGGTATCGCTGATCTGGATTGCCGCTCTTCCTGGTCTGATTAGACCATGGATTGGGTTTTGTTGGATACATCATGTCGCAAGAATTGTGCTATGACCTATGACCAGCAGTCAAATTGTAGAAAGGGTACAAAGCTGGTTTCGCAGGCAAATACCGATTGCAAGCCATTTTGCTTGCCTCTGCAAGGGAGCTCATCTTCGGGTCTGTTCGCGACAGTCACCGTGACGCGTGGCGAAATCGTTTCATGAGAAAAATAGCATCTAGGTGTATGTATCCAAATCTCCTTTGGTGTGACTCATCGCTCTTTCTATGCAGGGTGTCACGACATCCTCATATCGAGATCAATATTGGGTCAACATACATGTAGTCTTTCAAAGGTAGGTAAGCTTGATCAGAAATTGTCTGTGAGCCAGCTTGAAACTGGAAGTCATAGAAACAAAGAATCACCGAGCAACGCTGTCAAGGTCTAGGGCTCAAATCTCTTCATTGTTGCAAATGTACCATTTCAAAGACACCTTTGTTTAACTGTTGTCCCAATCCTCACGCTTGCATCACAAGAAATCCTGCGATAAACCGGGGTCACCTAATGTTATCACCCCAACCTCCTCTTGTTCACTTATTTGCGCTCCCTGACTATACTCCGTGCTACCTGTCTCCAGTATCGACGTAGCGACGCCCAACATAGCTCTCATTACTTACTCAGTCCGCGAGTTCGGGCCCCCCAAATGCTCTCAGCACATCATCGATCCCGGTCGTCAAATCTTGAACATTCTCTCCTATCAATCCAGCACAGAGGTCTGCATGGCCTACCGGATTAGCAATCCCCTCCTCTGTGGCGCTGTACGTTCTCTCAATCTCGGTGAGAGGCTCAGTAAGTTCCAGCCGATCCACCATCAACCTAGCAACCTGCTACTCAGATCTACCGTTGAATCTCTCCCTCATCCTCTGCTTCTCCGCATCACGATCACTCGCAGGCAAGTTGAGCTTCTCATCGCTCAAGATCTCCCAGTAAGCAACGGCCTTTGGGATTTCCCAATGACAGAGACGCAGTACTTTTGCTGCTTTCCGCAACATTTTTGCTTTCACTCCGAATAAAGCTTTGCGGTCGGGGTGTTGATGTTCTTGTTCTTGGGGTGGTATCCTGTTCTTCACAAACGCCCTTACGTGTTCCGAGAGCCACATTGCGTGGTCGACATCTCCGTCTGCTGCTGACAAGAGCTCTTCCAGTGGACAAAGGTAAATGCTGTTGACTCTGTTCTTGCTGATTCCGCCTGAGCATTGTCTGACTAGGAGTTGTAGTTTTGGGCATGGTATATCTTCGAATTGGACCATTTTAGGGTGGTTGACTGTCTCCTCAATGGTATCAGCGGCTGTGCTAGAGTTTTGGAATGTCACATCGGTGGAAGCCGAAATACCTTCAGCTTCAGGAGGTAATGTGACGTTGTGTCCACAACGTGGTTCAATAGCACTGAGGTTTGGCCCGCTGTGTGTCTTCACCCTGGACCGCCTGTGAGAATCACTAGTGGTATCATCTTTTGAGTCGGATCCCTCAGCGTCACGATAGCACCAAGGGTCGTTCTCCTCGCTCATCTCGACACTTATTGCGAGGTATGCGTCTTTTTTGTTTGAATGATATGTCAGTGACTGTATTGTTAGAGCAGTAAACAGGCTGATATCATCAAGGTGAAGGGTTTGCATATTTCTGAACAGACGATATTGCTGGGTCTGTATGAATTGCTGTGGGTTCTATGTAATGGCATTATTGATGGTAGCGGACGCTTGTCAATCCAGGTAATCATAATTGCAGACAATCTATGCTAGCAGTCTCGTACTGATCATGTTACGGATTGTGTCCATTCCATTAGCAGACGCAAACTCGAGTACGATGGATTGTGTTTGTAACAATAACAGAAAGCGGGCATCAAAAGGATTTTACATGCTGGAAGCTCGACTTCGTGTTCTTGAACTAGTTTTAAAGCAAGCAGTCAACTGCCTCACGTGCGTAAAGTGTTGTATCTGTACTTCAGGTCAAAAGGGGTAGTTACATCGTGTACATTTGCGATTCTGTCAGTATGGACCATCAAAGTTTGCGAATTTATAGTAGCTGGTGATCAATCAGAAGGGCAATGTGTTGCCTCTCTTGTTTGCTTGTCGATAGCAAGCTTCCTGTACACGTTGGTAGCTTCCAAGCTTGATTGATCTGCTGCTCGTCGCAGTGCCGGACATTGACTATTCAGTGGACTTCTTGGTGGCTATAACTGCTCTTCTACAGATGCCGCCAGCAATAGTTCAGCTGGCTCTGAGAGCTTCAGCGTCCTCAAGGCAAGGAAGTTGTGCTGGAGATAGAAGTCCCGATTTGGTGCGAGATCGTGTCATTGGGAAGCCTTCTACCTCCTTTTTCCATGGGATCTGCTATAGTTCATGAGTATGAGTACAATAAGTTGAGCTGATCCTTTTCATCAACTTCTCCTTATGAGCTTTGTGCCACAACAAAGAATATCTTACACAATGACTTTGAAGGTAAGGTCACAAAGCCATCCAGACTATTTCAAGCTGTATTCTTCTTTGTCTTATAGATTGTACTACTCTAACACACCCTGTCATATGATGCACGTAGGTATAAGTCTGTCAGTTGATCACTACTGCAGGCTGAGGTAAGGTGTTTCACTTCGTAGCTTGCTCGGTGCTGCTTGTTCGGAGCATTAAGCAAACTCTCTCTGAACGTGTAAACGACCTAAAGCTTCTAATTACTGTTAAACATATAAAAGCTGGAAGACAATGCTGTTCTCTGCTCGAAGAAGAGTTTTGAACCAAAGCTTCTGATGCCGTTACGCTGTTCCTGATGCGACAAGGATAGTGACTCGACAAGGCTTCGGCTCCGACCACAACATCTGATGTCTCCCAATCTTGGCTATCGCTTCTCATACTGAACTCGGAACAACTGAACAGCGGTGATCTGTGCTGGCTGACGACTGATGACGATGGCGGTCTTGAGGTGCATGTCATCGTTATGAGCGGGTTCTCGATGTCTTATTTATGGCAATTGCTTGACCGGACTAACATTCTCTTCAAGCAGGTTCAGCAGCTGCTCGAACATTGTACATCATTGGCAATGACTATATCTCATATATGGTTGTTCAAGCTTCAGTTGACTGCGGGTGAAGCTTTGGTTGGGCGAGGATGTGGCTGAACAATATCTACATAGGTACATCGTCTCATATATTTTGCTGATTGCATTCATGTCCGGACCGTCTGGTTGGTGTTTCTTTGGCCCGAGAATAGACGCCATTATTCTCATAGCTGGGATGGTCACATCTTGGACGCGTTGCCGTGCGCTATGCACCGGCACGTGCACTCATTGTCAAAGTGGCTACCTAGCCCGTCGACCTTCACTCACGCGATGTTTACATCAGCACTCACGAGTCGCGACAAGAGCCTGCACCGCGTTAGATGTGAATTCTCGTTACTTATTTCCACTTCCCATCTGCACTTCTTCGACCACTCTCATCACTTCTCAATACCTTTGCTTGTAGCCGGAAGTTTCATCACGAATCACAATAATGGACTCCTCGATGAATACCACATCAATCTCTGGGAACATTGACACTTCCGACGATTCAGACTACCATCAGATGAGTCAAAGCTCTGTGCCAGCGCCCATCCAGAGCTTTACCGAATATATGTCGTCCACAAGTTTCAATGAGGAGCAATTGCCAGAGTATCATGCCTCAACAACTGACGATTGGTGGAATGAAGAGATATCGAATGATGCGATGGCCTTTGGCATTTCTCAGTTCCAACAGTCACACTTGTCCATTTCACACAACTACCAAAACTCAAACAACAATATTTCTGATAGTTTCACTAACGAAACTGTGCCTCAAGCTATCGAGTCAACTCAACCACTCGACTTCGTCAACCCTTTGCAGAACGCCTACCACAGCCTCAACCGCAATGCCCCAGCCAAATTCTCGAACTTCCCCTCATCCGCAAATCTCCTAGTGTAGAACACCGGTAGTGAATTGCAAGAGTCTAGGTTCGAAGGACAAACCGGCACCTCCCATGGCACAACGACCAGCAATTCCGCAAAGTCGATTTCGCCAGAGTCACGATTATCTGAAACAGCCACTGCTGCCACGACAAACCTCGTCGGAACAACACCAGCTCCAAACGATCCTGCGAGCACACGGCCAACTCATGAGTATCTCAAGTCACTTGGCCATGACCTCGATCTCACTGGGCATCCATTCCTTAGTAATGATGTACCGTGGACTGAGAATTGTTCTGTCCTGCACGACGAAGTTCACAAACGATACGTACAGGCAGGGTGTTGGACCAAACACCCATGGAACAAAAACGTTCAGGCTAAGAGTGGTGTCAAAGCGCCGTTCCCTTTCAGTATACCATTCGATGTGCGTCCGAAGCATGATGCACACTGTCAAGATAATGTCAAGCCACACGAAAGATGCTTGACATGCAAGTACAATCGCCGCGACTGCGAAGAGGACGAGTTAGTGAACGGAAAGTGTCTGTACTGCAGCGGTGGGTCTGCACTGACAGAGCGAGCGATTCGGATGGGCAGATTCCGTCGAGAGGATGCATTCAAAGATGGAAAACCACATCTTCGCAAAGATGGTGGAAAGTACATCACAGGCCAGTCTCGAAAGTGTTACTTTGCCTGGCCAGAGTTGTTCATCAATTCGTATGAAGTTGCTCACTTGTTCTTCGGTGGGCTCTTTCTTCCACAGAACATAGGTGGCAGGAAGAGAAAGGCTCGCCCTTCAGATGGAGCACAATCGAAAACAGGCCAACCACAAAAGAGAGTTCAGTTGTCTGCCGCACGGGCTGTGAATACTATTCAACCTCCACAACCAAAGGCTCTGCCATATACGATTGGTTTGCAGCCAGCCTACCTATCTGACTCGAACAATAACCACCATTATGCACAATCAGGACAAGCTATCATGCCATCTTCCATTCTTCAAACGTCTCAAGTGCATGTCCAGCCGCATAGAGAGGCCACAGTTCATAGGGCTATTCAGCATTCGTCAAGACCTACGCAGCAATGGACCAACTTTCGCACCACTTCTATGCCTCAGATATCGACAACTCTGACTTTCAGTCCCGAAGAAATGTCGTTGTTTGGCAGGGTATCTTCAAGCGCACAGAAAAGCAATGGGTTACAACCAAGACTTGCGACGAACGCTGCGCAGCAGGATGTGCACAATGTTGACTTCGCTGGCAACTTCCAAGACAACTTATATCCCATGCAGAACTACCAGCCACCCACTGCGATGGGTGTGGGAACGAATCCTTTCCAGATGCACATTCCTTTAACACAAGAACATCTTGATTCTGTGATAACCTCAATGGATGTAGCCTCAGGAGAACGTGGGCGATTGGACTCGCAAAGCTACTTCGGTCCCTTTACCCACACAGCTCCACGTCAAATGACGACCGACGTGTCTGGTCTATCCGAAGATAGTCCGGACTACTTCACTACTTGGAACCCGTCTGTATCCGGTGTATTAATGGCCAGTTTCATTGGTCGCAACGGCGACCAGATACCTGAGCCACCACATTCTCCATTGCTTGCGACACAAGGACGTCAGCAGACTAGCGACGCATCATTTGAAAACGCACAGCAGGAGCAGAGTGTCCGTGTAAATTCACGAACCAGACACCCCGCGCCTGAGAGAGTGACTACAAGCGAAGCCACCTCTGTCACAACTACTAGCAAATATCCAGGTGCTCAGAATGAAGATGATCTTTTCGTTACTGCGTACGGCGTGCCAGTTGTGAACTACAATCATGCAACAGCTAAACCTGCACGACAATATGGTAGCAACAACCTCGCTCCAGCAAGAAGACATTAGCCATAGGATGTACATCCAAACGAAAGACATTGCGGTCCGTGGACTAAGAGAATCCTTTGTTGTTCGGAGGTGAATTTAACAAGCTTGAATAGCAAAGCGATCTGCACACTTATTCCAGACTTACTGCGACAATGCAGATAAGCAATTGAGATGGACACAGGTTTTGGAGGGTGCCAGACACACCAACGCCAGCTACTGTGAGTTTACAAAGTCAAATCCTGTCGGAGGATGGATAAGAGCAACGTTAGCGAAGGGAAGAACTTCACATGGGAGAAAAGGCCTTATGTTCAGTGTCAAATCTTGTTGGAATGGTGGAGAGGAAATAAATCGAGTCTAGGTTAATTGATGCACCTGCAACAGCCATGTTCTGTGCGTTCACGGAGAATGAGAGCGTTGTAATGATGTTTGTGCTTACATGTGTATTGCTGAATGAGAGTACAATGAGAAGTGGTTGTTTCTTTGTCTGCTTGTTTATGTGGTTCTCTCTGACAGCGTGTTCTCCCTGTGGTAAATAATGAACAAGAAACATGGAATCATGACCGTCGTCTCCTTTGAGCTCTTCGTGCCAAGTACTATTAAACTATTTTGTGTTTTCTTACAAAGGCAAAGACCTTTACCCGTGTTACACCTCCTTATATTCACTCCTTTGACAGCTACAGTCTTGCTCTTTTGTTTTCCTCTTGCTGAACGACACAGCAATCATTCAAGTATTTCTGCTTACCTTGTTCAACATGCCAGTTTCTTCCACAAAGCCCATATGTGTAGATGTTAGTTGTGTTGAAGTCACCAACCATTTGTCACGATAGATGGACAAACTTCACAGACAATGCCACATATGGAGGCTACTTGCTGTCCAATTGTTAGCAATAACAATCAATACCGATTTATCAAACCGATCTGTCAGTGGGTATATCGACCGCTCTAACGATTTTGTACCGACCTGTCTTCTTGTTGTATCTGTCCAGAACGGATCTAGGTGATCTGTGGTTGGTAAAATGTCTACCCTTCAGCCTGAATATGCTAACACTGTCCTCCAGAAACCATGAACGATCCTGATAATGGATTTGCTCCTCGTGGCACCGCACCAAAAACTGCAGATGCATCCGGAAGCCGACCGTCACGCCCTCGCAGAGGAGGTATGTTCGTAAGACAAACACGAGATACCTCCGAAGCTGTTGAAGAGATCGAACGACCGCGACCCAGACGAGCACGATCTCCCATATCCAAAGCATTCGAATCGCTCATCGAACAGCGCATTGAAGCAACACATAACGGCGACCTTGAAACGACCTATCGTATCCAAGCGTGTATCAACATCGGAATGAAACTCAACTGGACGAAAGCAGCAGTAATCAGTCTTGCAAAGCGGACTGAACAACGACTTTCTGCTGGTGACCATCTCAGACTTCTTTTCGATCCGATGTGGGAGGTTGATGCGGAGGTTGAACGATTAGCTGGGAAGAACACCAATGATTTTGCGTGGCTGAAGGATATCCAGGCGAAGTATTGCGGCACACCTGGTGGTCACGTTGATGCGGATGGAAAGGTTGTGGTTAAATGGGCTCCGTTGATGCTCATGCGAGTGCAAGCTGCTATCAACGTTGCATTCGAGAGAACCTTCAGAGAAGCAGCTGTAGGGGGTGAGCAGTTTGATATTTCGATGTTCGAGCACCGCTCTGTCTTTCAATTTCGGGTTCCTGGCAATGAGACTAGTGAAGCTCTGGATCGTCTTCTTCGACGATCAAATACTGGACAGAAGCGGCCAAATGCTGTCATTGCTGATACCGCCCTTGCTCCTGGCATTGAGCGACGGCTGAGGAAAGGGGAGAAGGAGGACATTGCAGGTTCAATGATCGCTTTGGATGATGGAAGAATGATAACAGAGACAGTGCTTGCCGTTCTTGATCCTCAAGTGGAAGCGGAAGTCATCAATTCTCGAGAAAGTGTTTTTGAGACTGCATTGCGGTCATTCAGTGATGAAAGTTGGCTTGTGCTTGACTATTTTCGAAGGGCAAGGAGAGGGTCTGACACCATTGATGTGACTACTGGGGTGCCATCTCGAGTAGTGGCGTTGAAAATTCGATGAGTCCTTGCACTTGAACACGGAAACAATGGATGAGGTGCATCTCGGTGTGGAGCGGAAAGGACCTTGGCATTTTGTACTGAAGAGGTTTCTGCGAACCGCCGTAGCCAAGAATGAACCACCACCTCTTTTGATTGTCTCTGCTCTTCTGATTATGTCTCTCCTTCACTCAGTTCATCGTCCGTACTTGCCAACATGATTCGAACTACTATCAGCTCACGCGACTTATCTCGGGATTGGCAGATATTGGGTCCATGGATGCACTGGCAGTGTTCAGCTGCTTCAACTACTACCTCCTCGTTGTGTCGGAAGTTCATTCCACTTGTTATTCTGAATGACCTTACTGCCCCCTCCGATATGTTGCCAGTTTTCGTGATCAGACGTGTGATCGCCCTGTCGAGTTTGATCCCGATAACCGCTACGACGCAACGTGTTCTACACCATTACTAAGGACGATGTTTTCCTTAAGCATCCATCCTAGGTAGGATATTCGGTATACAATCAACAGGTCGAATTATCCTTAATTACTAAAGATATAACTACGAAGTAGGTCAGGTACGCGGCTAGTATATGCCTAGCTACGGCTTAGTTACGGTTATCTAGGTAAGTTTCACTTTCCGTTTACACAACACACATAAAAGCCACAATACGCAAAAACGCGAAATTGCGTAAATTCTCCTAGAAAAGCTAGAATCGAACACCCGACCTAGGTAAAAATTATCGATACAGATGAATTTTTAAATTTTGTGATAAGGATGGGGAGAATGGATGCAAGGACTTAGGATGGTATGTGGGAATGAAATTAGGGTAGGTGCTACTTACTGATAGGTGCTGTCATCCTTTACGACTCGAGAGAGATTTGAACTCGCAGCTTCTTGCAGTCAGATGGCTTGACAACACCCAGGTACTCATCAGTCGCAATGTCTGTTCCAGCATGGGGGCGGGGCTCTCGACCAACTTGAGATTTCTCCCAAGTTGAGATTACACACTATGCTCGAGCAATACTCCATAATGACCGGTCTAGGACATTTGCATACATAACAGTACTGATATATCGCAATGTCTGTTCTAGCATGGAGGCGGGGACCTCTCAAGTTGAAAACCTGAGATACACGCTATGCTCGAGCTAAACTCCATGTAGGCCAGTCAGGACATTTGTGTGCGATTCTTGGGCTTGTTTTTGGCGTTTTAATTTATGTACCTAGTTGTTTCCTGGACCGGCTCACTCAGAGTGATGTCTTTCGACAAACGGCTCACAGTTCTACATTTCCGATGTTGGCTTTCACAATCACCTCACCCAATGCTGAATGATGCTCCAGCTTCTCGGGATAGCAGCCTTGTCAAGCATGCTACGCGTATCAAGCATCGAGAAAGAGCTCTCGCCACGCACTCCGCAGATCAACATTCGAGGTTGCAGGTCATTATCACTTAGTGACAGTGGAATTTCTGCAGCTTTTTAGCATCACAACAAAGACCTTCCCCAATCCCACAAGATCATCTTCAATCTGGACTGAACGCCTTTTTCTTTCTCAAAATCTGCTGAACTGTTTCTTTGCTGCCATGGCTGAAAGTTCAAAATCGCGCACTCATTCGACAATGACGCAGGAAGGGGTGACCACCAATAGTCATAAAGTTAACGACTTCGTGGCTGAAAGCAACGATGACTTCTCGCGAGGTTCTTTTAGAGGTCGCCGAGCAATTGACAGACATGATCATCTTAAGCGGAACGTGAAGCTTCAAGCCAGCAAGCGCAGCTCTCCTGTGCAGGACGACGATACTACTATCGAGGATGACGAGGTCGTCGGAGATGTGGCTGACACAACTACTGCCCAAGGTTTGTCTGCGTTGAGAGTCTTACTGCATGAGCTGACAATTTTGCAGAAACTTCAGCTCGTGATCTTCCACCGGTCAAGCTTCAAGGAAAGTTCGCCGGTAACGACACAGCCGACGACAGCGACGACGACAGCAACACTGAGTCGCTCAAGGCGAACCAGCCTGTCATTACCAAGAAACTTACCAAGGTGGACGACAGCAAGAGCCTAGAGCTGCCCGAGATCATCACGAAACTTGTGGGGGGTAGTGAAGAATCCGAAACCGACAGAGTCGAGCGGTCGCAGACTAGCACAACGAAGAGTAGTCGAGTCGTTGCCAACACAGCCAAAGCCAACGACCCGAATGATGACTCTCTTTTCCTTACCGACAACGAGACTACCACTTCCCGTCCGACTGCCGATAAAGCTACGGTGGAGACAAGAGCCATCAGCCCACCACTGCCTGTCATTAGCTATGGTGCAAATGGCCTCAAGAAGGGCATCGCCCGACTTGTGCCCAAAAACACTGCTACTGCAGCTAATACTGCCACGAGCACACGACCGATGCCAATGAACGAATTCGTGGTAAAGGATGACTTGCTCAAAAATGGTAACAAGAAATACAGACATTGGGACCGTTACCCAGATGTGCCTCCAGGATATATCCTTCAGAATGGTGATCTAATCTCCTTGACTGCACTCGACGCTGAGCAACGAAAGTATTACGCGATGGTCAGATTGACTGAAAAGGACAAGAGACCACGACGATCATGTGCCAAGTACTAGTTTCAGTTCCTGAATGAACTGACACTTTGTACCATGTTGGTATACTCTTTGTCCATCCTTGGTCTTCTCATCAACATGAAAATTGGTCGAAGGTGTCAAGAACCTTGTTTCGAGGCCACATCATCTATGGTTCACGACACCAATCATGTCGTCAAGCAAACTCAATTTCTACTTCTATCACCAGCGAATCATGATTTCCAGCACTAATACCCTTACACTGGCTCAGCTATACACCAATCGATAAAGAATCGATAATCCTGTGCAATGCCACGATACGCATAGCTCAACTTTCAGTTTCGATGATTCTGCCACTGCGAAGACGAAGAAGGAAAGAGGTGGGTGCAGGGGCGGTAAGCTCCATACGCAACAGCTTCAATGTCTCTACCTGCTACCTAGCATACCACTTGCTGCAAGCAGAATCGCAGCTGCCCAGGCGCAAGCCGTGAAGGACCACGGAGTTAACGTTTAACGAGAAGTCAACCAAGCAAACCAACACAAACGCTAGAATCGATAACACGGTTACAGGACTTCAAAGCGAATGTCCATGACCTCAAGCTCAGTCGTCTGCACACAAGTAAACAGGAACAAAATGGTATATGATGCGTTCCAGTTTCAAGGAGGTGGCGTTTGAAGTACTCCTATCGTTCTTGGGAGCAATGTTGCCGTTTATGATTATGCAGTTTTTGCTTTTTATCTTCTCAAGATACAGGGGACTATCCATTCTACTAAGTCCTTACCTCGG
>Ga0139314_100052_pt2 | contig 11879 bp, 13 predicted proteins | sample In2P11_FD_99376 | JGI IMG/M metagenome (GOLD analysis project Ga0139314, IMG submission 99376)
CACATATATATGCACATTTTCTTTAACCAAGAAATAAAAGGATATGATGCAACAAGGAAATCCAGAGGCTCACACCTCCACCCTCAAAAGTAGTATTAAGATTCACCTCCTTCCTAAAAAGTTGAGAATCCACTGCCAAAGTGAAACTTACATCCAATGTCTAGCGCTATGATCCTTTCACTACATGTTTCCTCAGTGAACAAATTACCAACTCATTGTTTCAAGGCACACTCCTAATGTGCTCCTGATTCCATCTAGAAATGCTAATGACCAAAACAAATCCATTCCCTAACCTTTCCTTCTCTGCTACATAATCCTTTTGGAAATCTAGTCACCCCCTTCCATGAAATCACTCACCTTCCAAGTTCCCCGACATCCACTTCTCTGCTACACAGTCCCTCGGGTGATTCATCCCTTAGCAAGGTTTCCTCACATCAAAAGGTAAAAAACTAAGGCATGTGACTGCCTCAAAACGATCATACCAGTCATAGCATGATCATCAAAATCATTGGACATTATTGGATACAATTGTCCCATAATCGTCCTTCTCTTGAAGTTCTTTACCAACATATTGTATCTTGTTCCAATTCCTTTTATCGTTGTTGCTAATTCATGTGGTCAATTTCAACGAGCCAAACTCAGTATTTCCCTATTTCCCTATACTAAACACATAATTTTTATTAGACAAAAAAGGAATTGAAATAAATTCAAACCATGCCTCATTGGTGGCTTGTCAGTAAGGTAAATTTTCAATTATGTTTATTTCCTATTAGTATAAGACAAACTAGCTATTTGATCAAATCATCAAGTATAAACATATCACATCTGGTTAGCTCAAAACAAAACCATCATAAATCAGCATCATAGATCACATGCATAATTAAAAACTGAAATAAAATAATGATACTTATATTTTAAATGGTTCTTTACTTCTGCCTTTGTTCTTTGTCCTTTCCATACATGCACTAAATCACTTGAAAAACCCAAAAATCACCCTATGCATTCTCTTCTCTTTAACCACGTATGCACACTGGTTTGGTTTACCAAACCTAGAAAGTACCCAATGCCTTCTCTTCTCTTCAACCACGTATGCACACGAGTTTGGTTTTTCAAATTCGGCAAGTACCTAGTGCCTTCTCTTCTCTTCAAGAAATAAGGGAATCTAGAGGCTAAACCGCATCCTCCCTCATTATTGGCAACAAGGGCATCCAGGGACTAAACCACCTCAACCCTCAATAGCAACAAGGGAATCCAGAAACTTAATTACCTCAACCCTCAATATCAACAAGTGAATCTAGATAATAAACCCCCTCAACCCTCAATTTCAACAAGGGCCTCCAAAGGCTAAACCGCCTCAACCCTCAATATCAACAACAAGGGCCCAGATAGTCCCATACCTACCTGTCCCATCACATTGTACAACACACACATACACTGTAGTGTCCCTTCTTGGTGAGATAAATTTGATAACACTTGGAGATCATGATGTTGTTGTAGTGATATAAAGATTATGCATGTCAGACTTATGTAAATGCTTGTATGTTATATACCTATTTTGGGTCACATAATTGCTGCATGCTTATGGTAAAGACTGGTTTTGGTTAAGTGCATATTAGCAATGTTTTCTCTTTTGGTGTCCAAGTTTGGACATAGGTGTATGGCATGGATGGTGATCCAATATTGAGACACATATATCCATGGATGATATGGTTATGTGGAAAATATGGCTAATTATGATTTATGGATGATACATAATTTGTATGGTTATATATGCTTAATATTGTATTGATCAGGATGTGACAAGGGAACTAGTTATTTGCAAACAAGGATGCTCAAATTATAAGTGGTTTTGGAAGTCATGATATATTATTTATATAATTATATATGTTTAATATTTCACTAAGAAGGATGTGGCAGGGGAGGTGGTTATTTGCAAACAAGGGTGTTCAAATTATAAATGACAGTGGCAGTCATTTCTTCAAAACCAAAATGACTGTGGAAGTCATGCACAATTCTTGGTCTTGGAACAAGACCTTACAATCAAACCATGAAATGGCTTTGAGTTGAAAATCAGTATCTTAAGGTGAAGTGTGGTGTTTCAAAGTAGAGTAGATGATAAGCCATGGAAATTAGGGCGTAGAGTCCTAAATCCATGAAAGATAAAAATGTGGAGTCTTGAATCTATAATAAAAGGATTAGAGCGTGGAGTCCTAAATCCATGAAAGATAAATACGTGGAGTCTTAAATCTATAATAAAAGGATTAGGAGTGGATTAGGGCGTGAAGTCTCCAATCTACTAAGGCATGGAGATGCTCGTGATAGGGGTGTGGAATCCCTATTCTCTTGAATAAAAATACCACTCATGGGAAGCTTAGGGGTGAATTTCCTCAATAAAATCTCATTTCTAACAATTCTGGAGTGACTTTATAAAAATATAAGTTCATGTCTAACATATCAAGTATGACATTCCAAAAAAAGTAAATCACCTTGCATCAATTGGTAATCAAGTATAGTTGAAGGGAAATCACTTAACTTATCACTACTCAATCTTAATTGGGTTCAATTCTAACTTAATAATCAATATTATTAATATTATTGATATTTTTATTATCTTTTATGAGATTATGATATTATTATTAAAAGGAATTACAAGTCACCTTCATCTCCTCAATCACTTCATACCTCTCTCCTTGATAATTCTCATGGCTCTATGTAACTCTCTCTCTCTCTATAATGCATTACACTCTTTTTTATGAACTCATCAAAGAATGGAATATTAATATGACACTCATTAAAGACATGTCATAAAACATTCCTCTTACGCTCTCTTTAATTCATAAGTTACACTCTCCTTAACTAATGCATGCATACCTCTCCTTAATGGAATGAGTTACACTCCTCTATATGGAATACAAGACATGCATATTACTCCTCCTTTATGACAAGAATTTGTTGCTCCTCCTATATATGTGTCTCTTTTATTCTCACTTGGGGGAGTTGCATTATGATACCAAGAGTTGGAGAGTCGGAGTTATGAGAGAGATAGTCTTGGAGAGTAAACCAATTGCTTTCAAAATGAATTGGAAATTCCTAAACTAAATTACTAAGTAGCTCTACCTGGTGGAGTTGACCATGAGTGGTATTGGGAGGAAGCCAAACCTATCTTCCTTAACTTTCCTTGGATATATCTCTACTGCTATATTTTGATATTATTTGTGAGCTCATACAACTCGGGGGTTCCAGGGGGAGAATTTTTCCTTGGATATGGTTGGCTGGAAAACTGGATGGTTTAAATGAGTTGGTCAAGGAATCATAGATGGATCATATTCTGAGCGATTGGAGTTGAATATATCATCAGGTTTAATTTTAATTGTCCTAAAATTGTAGTATAGAATTAGTATAAAAGAAAAAGTAGAAATTTAAATTATTGTAAGCATATAATTTTGGTTTAAGCTTATGTTATCTAGAATAATATTGACTAGTTGAAAATGAAGACTAAGAGGAGTCTATATCTATAGATGTTTAGATTTCAAGATTGGAATTATTATTGGTGTTTTTATGGTACTAACCTTGGTATTATATCATTTGAGAAAATAAATCCAAATATTGTTGAAGGTAATTGCAATAAATAATTTCTAAAGGAGTTGTGTAAGCATTTCATGAGTTATGGCTTTGTTTCATTTTAATTGAAATAGGTAACTAGAGACATGTTTTAGAAATGGTTTCATGATATGTTGCAAAGTGTTTGGAAAAATAAGTGAATGGGAAATGCTATTATTTTTACTATATATGAAAATGATTATGCATGAATAAGTGCTAACTTGCAACCTATGGGAGAAGTAAAGAAATTGACACATACTTGACATATAATTGGAGGAATCACCGGATCAACACTTAAAATAAAAATGTAAAATAATAACAACCACAAGTTTCAAGGAAAACAATTGAGGTAATTTTCAGTCATTATGTGCTTACAATCCTTGCAAATGTATATAACAAGTAAGGATACATAATGCATTAAAATGATCATCATTGGTTAACTCTTATTTTTGAGTGATTCTTAACAACTTAGGATGCTTTCAATGTCTTTCATGGAATGGCTGAATGAAAATAATGCTTGAGGAATCTCAAAACCCTTCAACTCACTTGCAATATATGAAATGATTTAGAAAATCATTTAGCAAATACATAAGTAATTATAACTTAATTTTATGTTACTATTTTTTATTCATGTATGTAGTTTCAAGCTTGCATGCCATCTATTTGACAAAATATGTAAATGAGATTCCAGGAGTCAGAAGATTTGTTAGTTTAAACAATTACATCCACAAGTGGTTTTGTAATGATTTAGGAAACATCAGGGGGTATCTGTACCATATGACCCTATAGCCCCCGACTTGATTCCAAAAAACATGTTTCAAAACCCAGATCATAAATATGGGAAATTTTTCAAATTGTTGCTATCAACTGTGTGCGCCTGTTGTTAAGTTTTGGTGAAAGAATAAGATGATTTGTGTTTGTCAAAAATTCAATGAATATAGTTTTTGTGCATATAAATTGTTAGAGTAAATGTCCTATTTACTGTAGCTTTTAATTATTAGAAAATTTATGAATAGATTATTTAATGGATGTAGCTTCCTATGTCTACAAGTTTTTTTTTATGAATGTGAAAATGAATTTAATAAGTTGTTGAAGTGCGAATGGAGAATAGGACAGTTGTTACTTTTATTATCTAAATGTTTCTTTTAAAAAGGGGGTTTTTGTTGGAAACAATTTTATAGTGACTGATTCTATAGGATTTCGTGCAAGTGAGCATAATAAGTTTCGTTTGAGATGCATGTATTCATGGATGCAATCTTATGTTTTAATGGCTACAACAAATGACTAGTGTGCCCAATTTTTGCAAGTCCATTGTTTTAATTGACACTTTTTGAAGAATAATATGTTTCTGAATTGGTAACAGTAGTTGATATTACTATAATATTCATTATACAATTTCCATGATTGAAGCATTGGCTTAGTAATTGGGATTGGGCATTTTAATTGATTAACTTGGAAATGTTGTCGGGTCAATATATTTGTGATTGCATTTCATAAACATATGATATTTATTAGATTTATTGATGAAGAGAGGCATATTCTTCCCTCAGTTACCTTGATATAGTTACGTTAGTACTCACACACTTATATGTGCCTTTTCTAATAAAAGCATTATACTTTTTTGGTTATGATATCAAGAGTCAATAAGTGGAGATTATTTACCATAATATAGGAAATGAAATACATTGATCTAGCTTAAGGTTCACACATGGCATTATGGTGGAATTTATTTCCAGTATTACATAGAGCTCATGTATAAGTATGAAAATAGCACATGCTATCATCTTTTAAACTTGAGAGGAAATGTGTTTTGTAATTGGTTTTAAAGGAAATTTATCCCTAACTTCTTATGTGATATTCTTATATTGAAATAGATGACTGAACATGATTACATGATAATTAAGTTAATAATGTTACATAAAAAAAATGAGTATTAGTGATTAATGTGACCTATAATTTTCTATATTATTGGTGGTTGGTAAGGTGGGACCTTACATATGGTATCAAAGCCATCTACAACACTATGGCCTAATCCGCCAAATTGCTTGCTTGTAGGTTGATGATGTATGAATGTTGATTTTGCATGCATGTTGAATTGTTGTGTATGTTGACTTGAAATCATATTGGTTGCATATGGCATATTATTATTATTATTATTTCATTTAGAAACTCTTGAAAGAAAAAAATATCTTTTCTTATATTCCTTTATATTTTTTTAAGAAAACTATTAGAAATATGTTAAATGACTTAAATACATGCTCGAAAAGGATGTGCTTGAGAAAACTGTGTTTAAACCCAGGCATGTGACTAGCTTGATTTTCAATCGGTGAGTAAGATAGGTAGAGTGCATGCATGGTTGCATATATGTTTAATGCATCATTATCAATAAGATATGAGCCTACTAGCCATATTTATTAGCTGAAATTGTATCTACCAAGAAAAATATTGGCCTAATCTAAACTATAAAATGATGACCTTGGTGTGTATGCTTTGGGAATGTGGAACAAGTGTAAGGCTAAGATTAAATTAACTTGATTAATTAGTTCATCCTGTTAATTTTGACTCTTTTCTTATCTACACTAATGGAAACTTAACAAAAGTTACCTTGAAGGATGTCGCTTTTAACTATGAATGTAGATTCACGAGTAATGTATGTGCATTAATTTGATGTGTTAAAATATGATTTGGGAATACATACGATTAAGAATGAAATTTGTATGATTTTGTGTAGTTTTGGTTGAAATTATGCATCAAATAACTTAAATTTACTCAAAAACTGGGTTGTGGTATGACCTTCCTAATAGACAAAAGGCTTAAATGACTGGTACATGAAGGGTTGTGGAAGTGATTTTAAGGAACACTTGAGGGTTATGTTTTCCTTAAGTTATGTATGGGTGTGGAATCTATACTAGCATATATATATGAGCTAATCTATGGGTGTGGAATCCATACTAACGTATATCTATGAGCTAAGTAATTCTTCAGGTTAGAATGAACAAAAATGTTTTGATGGAATCTCATAGACATGATTAAGGAGGATTGATTATGTGTAATTAAAGTTAAATGGATAGAGATTTGTAACATGAAATTGCTTGAGATTTAAATCCATTATTTCATTTTTATTACAAATGAAGATACTAATATTGGTATAGTGAACACCATTAGGTGGTTTAGAAAGTTTCGAATAATTGATTTTGATATATGGAGTCAAGTGTGAACTAGGTATCTATCCTCTAGTATTATAATTATTTTCTTTGTAGGTATAATTAAATTGATTTTAAAATGCTTGAAATGTAGAAAAATATTATTGTGATAAGTTGTTGAAATATCTTTTGTATTGGCTTAAGAAAAATTAGCTCTAGGAAAGTCATACTAGTCTCTTTAATGATTTTGTCAATTGCATATTGATTGAATTATATTTAACTAAATTAATTAGAGAAATTATGAGGATTTAACTCATGAACTTCTCTAAACTACTGTTAGTTAGGAAATCGAATCAAAATTCATATTATTTATGAACTTGATTAATTGCTTTCTTGGAATTTAATTAACTTGTAAATTGTTAAGATAATAACATGTTTAGAAGATAAACATTTTATGTGGTGAGAAATTTATTTTATTTGAACTTAAAGAAAAAGGTATGTGTTTAATGAAAAGCTTATTTGAGTTCTTGTTTTACAAGAATATGTGCTTGTGATATTTCCTTTTGAGGGCGAAATTGAAGGAGAGTGAGATCACATTTTGATTAATTGGAATTGTTGCATGATTTATAGACCTAGGATTATTGTATTTTATGTGGAATGGAAGGGAATTTTGGATTTAGGAATTTTGGATTTAGGAATTTTGTGCTTTGATGTATAGTTGTATGAGTAGTTAGTAGTCCTACAAAAGGATGTAATCTTTTGAGAGGTAGTAGAAGAAAAAGGACCTTATCTTTAGGTTAGAAATCCCCTTGTGATAGTCTAAATATTATTCAAAATAAAACAGAATCTTCATAATTTGAGAAATGTATGGTTTTCATAGCTTTTTGTACTAATAGGGAATAAGAATAAGACCTAAAACCAAATGAATTACCTAGTTATTGAATAGAAATCATGAGTAATTGGGAAATGGGTGTTGGTATAATGTTATATATAACCTACTTTGTGGGTTGTCTTGTATTGGAAGATTGCAAATTGATATGTTGGAATCAAATTCTTCTAAATCAAGATCGAATTGTTATGAAAGTAATGAAAGTGAATAACATCAATGATTGTAGAATTCAAGGAAATTCAATGGTGCAAAGTAGGTGATTGTCACTTTACCCTGATAAGTTAAAATAATGGTGCTTTGAATTTTTTTATTCTTAGGATTAAACCTTGGTTAAAATAGTAATTGGTTCCTAAGGGTTGTCATTACATCTATAAATTTTCGAATAAAAGGAGTAAAATTTGTGTGAGAAAACACAAGTCATGTAGAATGTAAGAGTAGATATGCAGTTGTATGCGTATGGTTCACTACCTCTTGTCAAGCAAGCTTGATTATATGATTGTATGGACTATCAATGTTGTTATACAACTAATGTGTGAGATATTTATATATTGGAAAGCTCAATATACTCAAGAAGATGACACATGTAGGATTCATGCACACTATAAGAAAGAGAACATGTAGAATATCAATTTATTATAGATAACTTAAGTTGATGTCATATAAATTACATAAAATGGTATTTTGATATGGTACTATAAATTTTATAATGGTTTTGATACATAAATATTTGGCATCTTATATCAAAACATGTCTAATATGGCATGGATATATTTTCTACTTGATTAAGAATGGTATCTTTTGGTTTTCATGGAGTTGCTTCCAATTTAGAAAACATTAAACTATGAATAGGCATGAATAAAAATATATCAAATACATATACGTAAGGTTAACACCATATTGATAGGAGAATAAAAAAAAACTAAGTATGTTGTGACTGTAGGAAAACTTTGAGAAAATTTTAGCCCAAGAGGGGGAGTACATAGTGTCCCTTCTTGGTGAGATAACTTTGATGACACTTGGAGATGGTGTTATTGATGTAGTGATATAAATATTATGCATGTCATACTTATTTTTATGATTGTATGTTATAGACTTGGTTTGGGTCACATGGTTGCTACATGCTTATGATAAAGACTAATTTTGTTTAAGTGCATATTATCAACATTTTATCTTTTGGTATCCTAGTTTAGACATCAGTGTATGACATGGATGGTGATATACAATTGAGACACATAGATCCATGGACGATCATGGTTATTTTCGGGCAATTCATTTGCTTAAATTTCTTTCAATAAATTATCAACCAGGGATACTCATAAGCTTGTGATGATGCCAAAAAAATATACGTAGGAGTAGGAAATTGACTCTAAGCTAAGAAAACGTGGTTGTTGTAAGAAAGAAAACACTAAAATCCGTTATAGTATTTCCTTCCCTAATGTTTCATAGGACCGATCAACAATCAAGATTATAACCCAACATATAAATCTAACCAATATTCACAACTATTTATAATGAAATAAAATGCTTCATTGATCCATTTGGAGTGAGATCAATTCTCCTAGGATCAAAGTGAAAAATTATTCCATAAATCCATGAAAACTTGATATACTAGCATGAATAAGAAAATAATGATTTTAACTAAATCAAAATCAACACAGAAGAGGCTTTAATTAGAAAGATCCTGGTTGTCCTTCCTTTGATTTATTTTTCAACTAAAACCAAACACACCATAAAGCATAACGACTGATTTAAGAAAGTAAGAGGAGATGATTGCATAGAAATAGATTTCAGTACAACTCCACAAAGAAGAGACTCCAACTTGGAGGCCTGGGTTGCCCTTCTTTATCCAAACTTAATCACTGAAATGAGATCCAATCCAAAATCTAAATGATTAGATAAATTTACATCTAAAACTGTAGAATGGAAATTTATGTAAAATGAAGCTTTATTCTATTCCATCTTAAGTTGGATACATGCTCCAAGAGCCCTCCTCTTGGAATGGAGGAAGCATTCCTATTTATGCATAAAATTGAGATAACTAACAAATATTTGAGATCCACAAATCTCTCTTAAATCCACAAGTGACTCAAGTGGTTACAGCCATGTGCTAAAATTTAGCAAGTAACATCTCTACAAATCCTCTCACAAACATCTAATATCTTTGATGAGAAATCTTAAAGTTCCAAGATTCTTCTGCATAAAGTATGCTTGAAGGAATCTCCCAAATCACTACAACAAAACCAGCAATTAGCATCCCTTTTTACTTCTTTTTTTGCATCTAGAGCCCATTTTTGGTGCTATTTGCATCCATTTATCAAATATGGTGCAAAACTTGACACAAAATTTGCATCAAGTTTTGCACCAAATCTTACACCAAGTTTAGCACCAGGTATTGCAATAGGTTTTGCACCACGTTTTCCACCAAATTTTATGCCAAGTTTTGTGTCATCCTTTGCACTAGGTTTTGCATCAATTTTGGCATCTATTTTTGTTTGACATACTTTTGCATCCTCATTTGCATCCACTTTTTGCACCTACACTTGCATCAACTTTTGCATCGACTTTTGCATCGACTTTTGCATCATTTTTTAAATCATTTTTTGCATCCATTTGTGCATCACTTTTGCGCCACGTTTTACATCGAGTTTTGTGTCTAGTTTTGCATATAATTTTGCATCTACTTTTGTTGCATCCACTTTTCCATCTTGTTTGGCATCCATACTTACATCCTCTTTTGCATCTATTATTGTACCCACTATTGCATCTAATATTTTTGTGCCACAATTGGCGCCTAGTTTGGCACCTCCTTTTGCACCCACTTTTGATTATAATTTTGCATCCACGTTTGCATCCTCATTTGGATCTAGGTTTTCATCAACTACTACATCTATTTTTGCATCCCTTTTTGTATCCAATTTTGGACTAGGATTTGCATCGGGTTTTGTGTCTCGTTTTGCATCTACTTTTGCATCGACTTCTATTGCATCCACTTTTGCATACAATTTTGCATCCACTGTTACACCCATTTTAAATTTCACTTTTTGCATCCCTTTTTACATCTTCATTTGCATCATACTTTGATTCTTTTTTTTCATCTATCATTACATCCACTTTTGTTATGCCATAATTTGCACCATGTTTTGCACTCACTATTGTATCCACGTTTGCTTCCAATTTTGCATCCATGTTCACATCCTCTTTTGCATCAAATATTGCATCTATTTTTGCATCCACTTTTGTGTCAGGTTTATGCATTGGGTTTTGCATCTCGTTTTGTATCTACTTTTGCATCTACTTCCATTGTATCCATTTTTTCATCCAATTTTGTTTTGCCTGTTGCATCAATGTTTGCTTCCACTTTTACATCCATTTTTGCATCTTATTTTGCATATTTTTTGTCTATTGTTACATCCACTTTTGTTGCACCATATCTTGTGCCTACCATTGCAACCACATTTTCTTCCACGTTTGCATCCACATTTGCATCCTCTTTTGTGTTCAAGTTTGCATCAGATATTGTGTATGTTTTTGCATCCCCTATTGTATCCACTTTTGTTTCATCCATTTTTGCATCTACTTTTGTGTCTGTTGTTGCATCCACATTTGTTTCACCACAGTTTGTGCCAAGTTTTACACCTACCATTGGACCCATGTTTGCTTCCACTTTTGCCTTCATGTTTGCATCCAAGTTTGCATTGACAACTGCATCTACTTTGGCATCCACTTTTGTGTTAGGTTTTTCATGTTGTTGTGCATCTACTTATGTTGTATCCACTTTTCATCCAATTTTACTTCTATTGTTGCCCCCATTTCTATGTTCGCTTTTGCATCCCTTTTCCAACACTCATCATATTTTCTGCATTGATGATATTCCTTATGGCATTGACAATTATGAACAATTGATGACAATGTCAATAATATTGACAATGATGAAAATGAAGATGATGGCGATGACATGAATTGTGATTATGATGATAAAGACGATAGTGGTTACAATGACATTAATGATGATGATGGCAATGATTATGATGATGACGATGCTAATGACCTTGGCGAATCTTCCCAATTTTAGATGTTGTCATTGTCATAATCATAAGCATTATCTTTGGTGTCATCATCATCATTTTCATCTAGGTCATCATCAAAAACAATAATGGCATGAATGATGATGATGATTACAACAATGTTGATAGAAATTACATTAATGATGATGATGGGGATGATAAAAATGACTATGACGATGATAA
>Ga0139314_100355_pt1 | contig 11859 bp, 9 predicted proteins | sample In2P11_FD_99376 | JGI IMG/M metagenome (GOLD analysis project Ga0139314, IMG submission 99376)
ACGGATGATTGACTGAGGGATTATAATATTTAAGAATTGAGACCCAAAATCTGATAAATGAGCATTACGATGTTTTCAGAGACTAACCTTGTATTTGGGGTGCCTTACCAATGCCGTGCAACTCCATCTCACAATAATGGTCTTGTATTTCTATAACTTTGTTCTTGACATATTTAGGAACCTGCAGTTTCATGGCAATCTCCAAATTATTCTCTAGAATAGAGGTGAACTGAAGTCCATCTTTCTATATTCTAAAGAAGGAGGTCCTATCCCAGCTCGGTCAGGGGGTGACAGCATCAGTTCAATGGTCAGGGTGGAAATCTGGGCAGAGTTATAGGCTCTTGGAATTGCCTGGAGGTGCAGAGGAAGAAAGAGACACAAAGAGAATCCTATAATTTGGGTGTAGAGAAAAGAGAGAACCACACAATTGGGCTGCAAAGAAAGAAGCGAAGGAAATGGCAGTCATTGTGTGCATTTGTGTGTTATTTTTATAAAATGAATGTTCTCTATCTATCAACAAACAGGGTAAAATGAATGTTCTCTATCTGTCAACAAACAGGGTTATATCAAGAAATAAAATTAAAATGATTTAAAGAGAAATCATCATTTCTATTTCTCTGCTTTTCTAGAAGGCTCCAGACTGCAACAAAATTTAATTTAACAAACAAAAGGAAGCATATTTTAGAGTGGTCATACTTTTCATTCGAAAATCCTCTGAGGCTTCACCTGAAGCTCTGAATAGAGAGATAACTGTTGTACAAAAGAAAAATTAAACTCCACTGTTTTCTATCTCCTGATAAATTTGTCTACTATGAGTTTAACTATTTTTTAATGAGGTGATTTTTTAACCGTTTCACCGAAATCTGATGATACAATTTTTGGTGAGATCATAATGTTTCATTGTATTTTTGAGTACAAAAATGGATTCAATGTCCTGAAAAATCCCTTAAACATTTGGATTGTGCAAATTCAACAACTTAAAGCTAAAATTTCCCCTATTTCTTATTAGAAACTATGGTTTTAACAATTTCTACTCATATTTTGGGCAAAATCAACCAAAAAAAAAAATCAAAAGTGGTGTCATTAAACAACTGTGTTAATGCATTATCAAGTGACACCTTATCTCTAATTTTATCAGTACAAGTAAGATATTTAATATCAAAATGTAGGGTTTGATTAATCTATTTCTGTACAAAATAAACCAGGTGAATATACTAAGTGAATACTTGGATGATGTAACTCTCCTTTTTTGTAATTATATAAGCCAGCATTTTCTCAAGTTCAATCGATCCTGTCAAACACCTAAACTGATTGTATTTTCAATGAACATGGATGGTAAAATCAAAGTACTAAGAGACTAGAGGAATAATAGTCACATCAAGCAGCAGTACAAAGGGCCTATTAAAACGAAGTGGTCAACCAGCAACTGTGATCTATCATGATGCTAGAAGTATATAAACAAATTCCTAAAACCTTGAACCTTATTGGGAAGATATGTAGATCACCAGATAATGCAAACATATTTTTACAATCTAAATACTGAAATGGGCAGATGGATAAATCCCTAACTCTGCAGGTCGAGGTGTGTGATCAATGAGGCAGTAGCTAGGATGAACAACGCACTCAAAAAATGACCTTCAGTGAACCAGGACTTACAGCTGTGCCGCAAAATGGGAACTCTCTGCACATTTTCGTGCTCGCTGATCTCTCACTTCCAGTATCAAAGCGCTTCCACAAAGGTCTATATCTTTCACATAGACTGATTTGTGGGTGATTTATATCATTTATCTTTCAATCAAATAGGATCAATTATAGGTTTCAATAGACTTACCAACTGAATTTCTGTTGTGGTTTTATCAGAGGCCACTTTCATGTCACCATAAGATTCTTAACCAGAGATGTAGAATGGAGTTGCACGGCATTGGTAAGGCACCCCAAATACAAGGTTAGTCTCTGAAAACATCGTAATGCTCATTTATCAGATTTTGGGTCTCAATTCTTAAATATTATAATCCCTCAGTCAATCATCCGTGCAGTGCTACTGAAATTTTATGTCGAGATAATAAGCAATGTTGTCCATTCTTGATCAGCTTCAAGGGCCAATCTCTCCTTTGCATTTGGCATAGCTCTCTTTTGATCACTTAAGCTGCCCAACTCTGGCTTTGCTTTAATTATATCAAAATATTATGATAACAGCATGACAACTTTCAAGTAGCTGTAGTATGAAAAGATCTAATGCCATGGGACTACAAGTGAAACAAGTGATTTTAGTCTCCAATACCAAAGACCAGACTGCCAGCGTTTGCTTCTTGTTTTTCTTTTGACCCGGTGAAGCTCAGGGTTCAAAAAGTAATTCCATACTTATCAGGCACCCTTATTCTTGTCATGGTTTGGGAGCTGTGCATAAGCAGGTTACGAATTTTTGATCATCATAGTTTATGATTTTTCTCATAGCGGTCCTGAATCCTGGCGACCAGGGCACTCTCCAAATCACCCTACCCAAGAGAATCCCACAAAGCCACTTGAAAGGTGGGGTGGGAGGTAGCCAAATAATACTGAAAACATGTCTTCCCTTTTTGTGATGGGTTTCTTCCTAATTGTCTGCTAGGTGATAAGCCTCCAAAGGGAAGAGAAATAGCACATGGAGTAATTGAATTTGTGCCCTTGTCTCCCTTGGGTACGCATTGTCATTGATTTTGAATATTTAATGGATGCCCTCAATTTTGAGGGAAGAAGTTAGTCTAGGTTGACTAACTTATGTTAACTCTAATAAGGTCAGCAAACTCTACAGTGTTAAACACATATCCCTGCAGACAATCAATATGTATCCCTTTATCGCTACTGCTATTTAAGATTCCGTACTTGCTTCCGGCTTCAAGGTGTTTCAAATCTGCAAAATAGTAGGTTCATTCTGAATCCATCTTGATTGAATTCTGTGAGGAAACCTAATCCAGCCTAGAAATATAAACAAATGCAAAAATAGGAGTCTGATTGTCACCTTAAACTTTCTAGAACCCCAAAAATTGAAATGTTGTCTAAGTTTCGCCACCGTCATCTGGTTTCTCTTATTGGCTATTGTGAGGAGCATTCTGAGATGATTTTGGTTTATGAGTACATGGCCAATGGACGTCTTAGGAGACACTTGCATGGGAAAACCATTGACTCAGGCCAGTTTTAGTGTGGCCTTGTTGATTCAGCCTGGTCTTCACATGGACGAGGTACGACTTGAGAGTCCAAATTATACCCAGCAAAGTACTGCTATTAAAAAGTGTTCAAATTATACAAAATAGAATAAGGATTCAAAAATCTCCTTAATTGCTAGCAATAATAATCAAACTAATATGATGACTGTCAGACCTGACTTTCATGACAATATGTAGCAGTGGTCAAACAGTAAAACTTATGTTACATGTAAGATCTCAATAGCAGGCCACATACAGGTACTTGAAGACTAAAATTACCAAACTGGTCAGGAGCACCAACATCTAGAGCAAAGTAGCTGACAAGAGATTGTCCAAAATGATTGGCAGAATGGGCAATAACCACCAAAGAATGAACACTTCAAGCATGGGTAGATAACCAGGGCATTGGTCCATTGATGAGATCAAGTGAGTGTTAAGCAGAATCCACCGGGGCTGCATTTTTGCCTGGATCTGCCCCACCAAACTGCATCAGTTTCAAAGGAGTAAAACCCAATGCAAGGCCCAGGCCATTTTGGTAGAATAGCAACCTCTTGGACTGGGCAGCCCCTTTTGGGGTATGTTTCTCAAATCACTTGTAGAAAACACATTCCAAGATGATGGTGAAAAATTAAGATCACTCAAAAACTCGGGGAATGGTACCTGATGGGATCAAGGGAGTGTTACGCTGTCAACCAGCGTTATATTTTCAACCAGATCTGCAACACCGATATAGTATTAGTTTCAAAGAGATGAAGCCAACTGCAAGCCCTGCACAATTTTGGCAGAATAGCTACTTCACGGACCTGGCCCGTAGCACCTTGGCAGAAGGAAGTCTGCTCTAAACAGGGCAGCAACCTTTGGGAATTGTTTCTTAAAGCACTTCCAAAATAAATCCTGGATGAGGGTGTAAAATCAAAGTACTAAGAGACTAGAGGAATAATAGTCACATCAAACAGCAGAACAAAGGGCCTATTAAAACGAAGTGGTCAACCAGCAACTGCGATCTATCATGATGCCAGAAGTATATAAACAAATTCCTAAAACCTTGAACCGTATTGGGAAGATATGTAGATCACCAGATAATGCAAACATATTTTTACAATCTAAATACTGAAATGGGCAGATGGATAAATCCATAACACTACAGGTCAATGTGTGTGATCAATGAGGCAGTAGCTAGGATGAACAACGCACTCAAAAAATGACCTTCAGTGAACTAGGACTTACAGCTCTGCCGCAAAATGGGAACTCTCTGCACGTTTTCGTGCTCGCTGATCTCTCACTGCCAGTATCAGAGCGCTTCCACAAAGGTCTATATCTTTCACATAGACTGATTTGTGGGTGATTTATATCATTTATCTTTGAATCAAATAGGATCAATTATAGGTTTCAATAGACTTACCAACTGAATTTCTGTTGTGGTTTTATCAGAGGCCACTTTCATGTCACCATAAGATTCTTAACCAGAGATGTAGAATGGAGTTGCACGGCATTGGTAAGGCACCCCAAATACAAGGTTAGTCTCTGAAAACATCGTAATGCTCATTTATCAGATTTTGGGTCTCAATTCTTAAATATTATAATCCCTCAGTCAATCATCCGTGCAGTGCTACTGAAATTTTATGTCGAGATAATAAGCAATGTTGTCCATTCTTGATCAGCTTCAAGGGCCAATCCCTCCTTTGCATTTGGAATAGATCTCTTTTGATCACTTAAGCTGCCCAACTCTGGCTTTGGTTTAATTATATATTTATATCTAAATATTATGATAACTGCATGACAACTTTCAAGTAGCTGTAGTATGAAAAGATCTAATGCCATGGGACTACTTTCGGGAAACTATTCGACCTGATGCCAAATGAAACGCCCAAACCGTTTGGGCAACCCCTTTGAATCAACCATCAACGGCTGAAATTGTTGCAAACGTCTAACATATAATCCTGTGGCTTACAAGATCACAGGTAAGCAGAGAGGGGAGTTGATTTCAGAGGGAAACGCCTTACGGCGTAATAATTAATTATTTGATCATCTCGTTCATTTTGAATTTTAAAACTAGTTTTGATAGTGTTGTTGTTCACAAATAATTAATTGTTTGATAATGTGGTTTATTTTGAATTGAATTTTGCAAATCAAATAATTTAGAGGAAATGTTAGGGATGGAAATATATGTGTAAAAATATTGGTTATTTTAATTAATTAATTTTTAGCATGCAAAATTCTAAAGCATTTATCATTATTTTTTTTTTTTAACTTTTATATATTTCTATAAAATTTTAGATTTTAAATAATTTTTTTTATAGAATTTGAATGAATCATTAAGTATAGAGGTTTGTATAGAGGTTTATTCCAGCTCAATGTAATACAGATGTGTAATGTAATGTAATATAGTATAATGTAATGTAATATAGAGATGTTACAAAATGGTATAAAGAATTAAACTGGGCATCTTATGGTGACTATTCCTTTTTAGCACAAATGTTCTTGAACTACTTTTAGTTACCTCCGTGGTAAGACATGCATCTATCTCTCTTATCTACCTTCAAGTTGGACACCTCCACCCACATATTTCATCGCATACATGAGTGGAGGCGAAGAAAGCTATTGATTAGGACAAAGATTACTAACCAACTTCTTAAAGATTGCTTTACCCAACCCTTGCTACCACTTATTTCTAAGGATGTCAACATGGCTCGGAAGTTACATAGGAGTAGACCACCTTAGGTTCCCAACATCTTGACTTGATTTACTCTTAGTCAAGCACTCTATTTGAAATTGTTCACAATTATCTTGGGAAGTTACATAGGAGTAGGCCACTTTAGGTGTCCAACATTTTGACTTGATTTACTCTTAGTTAGGTTTATTCAGAATTATCCTCATCTTTCAACTGATACACAATTACCTAAATGGGGACCACGTTTTGAGAATATAATTTGTTATCACCAAAAAATGATTGCCTAGCCATTTTTAACTAGGTGGATCGAAATACACTGTGTAGGATTAATTTTACCATAGTAAAATCATTTTTACTATGGAAAATAATTTAGGAAACCACTTTTATTAGATTATTTTCTCATTTAAATAAAAAAACTCATGAGAATAATTAGGGAAATCATTATTTATTTAATTTTCTCTAGGAATAACTATTAAATCATTATTTAAATAGTTATTCCTTGTCACATTTGACTAGATCCCTTAGGAATAATTAAATAAATCACTATTTAATAATTATTTCAATTTCAAATTATTCTTAATTCTCGCGAAATAATTAATAAATAGTTTTATTAGTTAATTATTTCTAAATAAAGATATTTAACAATTTTGAATATCTTTTCCCCCTCCAATAAATATAATAACATATTCCAAGTGGTTAGATCTTGTTTTGGTTAATATTATTTTATTATTCTCCATTTTCAAGATTAACTTAATACTTTGTTATAAATAGGAAAAAATTTCATTCATTCCTCACCATGATCATAATCATTGTCACCATTATCATCTTTTTTCTTTTGAGCTCCCATTCGAGTTCTCCACATTTTGTCTGGGTTTTTCACATATTAAGAGAGAAGATCATTTTCTGAAGCATGAAAGACATCAGAGGACCCATCCCACGGAGGTGGACTTATAGACCCATCTGTAGATCTTTTTCACCAAGTGTTTTTAATAAAAGATTTATTCAATTAAATTCTTTCCATTTGGGTTATTGCATTGGATATTTTTACTGTTGCTTTCTATTATGGATCGTCTATACTTTTGTTGTAGGTTTTCCATTTTTATTGCATATTTGAATCGCTAGTGGCCATCAACTCGCTATTAGGGTCACTTATCACCTAGTGACTTAAGTGAAGTGTTTTTGGTACACCTTCCAAGAAATTTCACACTAACAAATGGTGACTCCACTAGTGTAATAACAACATTCTTGGGTGACTGACATTTCAAAAAAAATAGTGTTTTCTAAAGTATTTTTAGCCTGACAATTTCTATTTATAGTATTAAACCATTTTTTGTCAAATTTTTAGATTTTGGTGGTTTTCTAGTTCTTTCCGCAAGTCACAGGTAACAATCGAGCATGATACAACAAAATTTGTGAGAGATCTGCCGATCGAGAGTCCCGGGAGAAAACCACACTTTTCATCCCTAGGTTCGTGTTCTAGAGTGCACTATTTGGCCCAAAAATTGTGTTTTCCACTGTTTCAAGTCAATACTTGCATTTTGGAATTTTACTGGAAATATTTTCAATTTTTTTTAAGAATTGTCGAGAGTATTGTCTGCAGAATGGTTTGGGTACGTCACCTATGTTTTCAATATTCCTTAGGATTGGATTCACTTTATTTGTCTCTTTGAGGAAGGAAAAATCCCCCTAGGGTTTAGAGAACACCTCCACATTGTTAGGAAGAAATTTTTGAGTGAGTCTAGAGTTTTCAACATTTTTAGCAACTGATTTTTAGAGTATGGTTCATTAATTTTAAGCGCTTTTGGATAGGTTTATTTTACCTTTTTTCCCTTTAGATTTTGGGTTTGTCTTTCCCCCTTAGGATCCCCTTGAGCATCCTAGGTTTTAGAGTTTCACACCTATCCTTTGCAGCATTTCTAACCTCTGATTTTTTATTGTTTGTCTACACCATTTACAGTAGATTAAATCCTATAGATCTTAGCCTCTAGACATTAGATATTTTAATCCTTTTTATGTGTCTTTAAGTAGCTTGTTTACCCTTCCTTTTTTTACTGTTTAGTAGTCCTTATGGGTGGGGTTCTGTGTGCTTGATTCGCTATTTATTTTCTGTCATTTTCAAATTTATTTACAGTATTTCAACCTTTTATTTTCTGCCACACATGACATCATGAAACATGCTTAATTAACTCATACACTTGACACATTATTTTTACACACCCACATCCTATGAAAATGTGAGCTTTTTTAACACCACCAAGCTAAGACTTAAAAAAACTAAAACTTAACAACTTAACACACATATATTAAGCCCACTTGGGCAGCAGAGCCAAACAATATTTATAGTGTAGATGTAGGATTGGTGAGATATGCTCCCAATAACGCCCATCAGTCGCTTTCATTGAGACATAGAAGTTGACATCTTAAGGAGCTTAAAATCCTTCAACATTGCACAATCCAAAGCCTAAGTACGTCAAAATCCTATTTCAGTGGGGGTTAAGCTAGGCCATTGTGCAAGCGGTTCTCCTCGGGGCTATCCAACCCATGGCAGGGAATCCCATGTAGTGGATTACTACAAAGAAGCTCAAGACTCGACCACCCCCGTGGGACGAAGGTAACCATAGTGATTAATCTTAGGAAAACACCCTATAAGATTGGCTATGGGAAGCAGTTGTTTCTCTACCCTACATTTCTCTAGACAACTCTGCTTTTGGGGATGAGATTCTGTGAAGTAAGAAGTTCTTTGGCAGACCATCTGAAACAATAGATCTAGGATTTTTTTAGGATTGATATCCCTTATGGACTAGAGGTATTTTTCTTTGATATGACATGTTTTCTTGTATTAGAGTAACATCATTAAAATAGTTAGTTTACACTTGGAACCACTTCACTAAGTGTTTTCTTGTTGTTTGTTTATCTTTTATTCCTATCATCACCCTTTAGTTCTTAGATCATTATTTTCGAGACATCATTGCACCCCTAGGCATTTTTCACATTGAATTCGAGGTCTTCACCCTCAATTACTGTTAGGACATATTCTCCTCCCCATCAATTTAGAGTTCATCCTCCCAGTCCTCCATCAAGTCATCATTCTAATTCTAATTCTACTGATTCATCTAGTTCATCCTTTGATTTTGCATATTCTCAACCCCGTATCGCCACCATGTCAAGCACCAACATGGGTGCAAGAACTCAGGGTTCCCCCACCAGCAGAACCCCCACCAATGTGGTCACTCCGACTCCCTTGCTTCCTTTTATGGCAGGTTTAAGTCTCCTCAATTTTAGCCAGCTTATCAATGATCCTCTTCTCCATGATCCCACTTGGCCAATTGTGCCTACAAAACTCCTTTCAAACATCCCAAAGTTTGAAAGTAATCCCAGAGAAGATCCAACTAATCATGTTCGCTCATTCCGCATGTGTTGTTCATCAAATTCCTTTACTGAAGACTCCACCCATCTTCGTCTGTTCCAACACACACTCCATGGAGTTGCTTCTAAGTGGTATGTTGATCATCCCAAAGCCACTCATTCCACTTTTGTGAATCTTGCCACATATTTTCTGTCATATTTCCAGTTACCTCTCCATTATGATATCGATACCGAACTTTTGACTTCTTTCTATCAAACTTTTGCCACTCACCTTTCTGACAATGTTCAAGAATGACGTAGAAGGAGAGTATATGTAGAGCTCCTGACTTCGAATATAGATTCTATATGGATTGGTTACTTAGACCATTATTGGCCCCCTTTGCTAAAGATGTTGCATTACACTCCAGTGTTCTCAGGAAGAGGCATGCCAAGTACCCTTAAAATTTAATCTGATCTATGCCCAGTCAAGTTATGTTTACATTGTCATCCCCGATCTGCCTTGGCCTGGTATTGCCAATGCAATGGAGGAATCTCATGTTGCGTATGGAATAGTTAGAACCATTTCACACCCCCAACCATATGCTCCACCTCTGACGATTTATGGTCCACCTCAAGGAGGGACCAGTTCCACTTACAATTATCCCCCCCAATCCTCCACCATGAAAACGTTATCCAGGTCCCAACATTCCATATGCATATCCCCATCTGCATCAAAATATTTCAGGGCTAGTTGTTGCACCTCCTGTTTATCCCAATTTTGCCCCATCTCATTATTATCATTATGCACTAACTAATGCTCCATCCCCTTCGACAATAGTGGCCCAACCCCCCATGATTTCTCCCCCTCTGCCACAACATGCACCTCCTCCACAAGGTCAACTGTATGCTCAACAGAGTGGACCCAATCCCCCTAACCCCGAGAAAAGGAACAAAGAGAAGGTTAATCGAAACCAACAATCTCAAGGTAATCAAGGCAACCAGGGTCCTCCACCCAATGCGCCTCAGGATCCTCAACCTAATCCTGCAACCTAGCAACAGGGTGGTTAAACTAAGCAAAAAAAGGGTCTTTGTATGAACAAACGATGTGCATGTTGCAGCATATATGGTCACTATACCCATTAGTGTCGTCTTTTACCTTAGATGCGGCAAGTATGGGAAGCTTAAGAAACTTCCCAAGGATCTTAGCCAACCGCTCCTCCTCCCGCTTCTGCTTCATCTCAACCGGCAGTGCTTACCAATCCTTTCACTCACGAAGGATATATAGTTACCCAACCTACACAAGGTTAGGTAGCTCAATCAACTCCACCATCTAGTCACCATGATTATCAAATTCTTATGATGAATTATGATGATGTTAATACCGAGCAAGTCAACTTTCAGACTCAATCACGTCAATACCCCAATCCATTCGCTAATTTTGTAATTGAGTCCCAACCCAAAGTTTCCACCCAGCCTCTATCGTCATCCAACGGTACCTTGCAGATCCCTCAAATGAAGGTTGAGGTTATTCTCAAGATCCCCAAAGGTCTGTTACACCAAAATACTGCTTCTACCAAAGTTGCCCATACATATAGCATAGTAGATGACTTGGCACAATCTCCTGCTGCCATGTCAACGCTAGAAGTCCTACGGATGTGCCCCTCCAAATGGAAAGCTTTGTTATCCTCTTTGGGTGTCATGGATCCTCAAGATAATCAGATGATTTTCTTTCATGCTGAAAAGTCAAAAAATCCTCCATTACCTTCCTCCATTTCATTTCAAATACTAATCTCCATCAGAAACGCCATCGTTCAGTGATGTATCATTCATGAAGGTGCCTCCACCTGTGTGATGGTTGCTAATGTTTGGAAGAAAATTGGTTGCGCTAACCTCTCCCTGTCCACCATCACTCCTCGGGCATGGGATGGCCATCCTTCACATCCCCTTGGCTTATATTGCAACTGCCCAGTCACAATTGCTGACAAGATTTTATGTATTGACATTGAGCTCATTGATGCTCCCCTAGACTATAACATCATTTTCGGTTGTAGTTATACTTATGTCATGTCAATTTTCGGCGCATCTTTGATTCACCATAAGATGGGCTTTCCCCATAATGGAAAGATCATCACCATTGATCAGTTGACGTAATATGACCCCAAAGCCCACACTTCACCTCAATCCAACATTTCCTCCGTGGGTGACAATATCAATGTCTCGTCCTTCACCAATGTCTCTCCAATATTCTACAAATAGTCCACTTCACTTGGTGCTTACTATGGTCCACTACCTACTCCTTATAAGCTTATCTCATCCAGTGTTTGCATGCTCCAAGCATCTGGGGCCACCTGCAAAATGGTCTGGTCTACCTTCACAGCAGACTACACCTCCACAACCTATTGTTCCTAACTCAACCCTACCTCTCGATACTACTCCTTAGGGACCTTTTCCTTTTGTTGGTGTCTCTCCTAACCCATTTATGCCCAGAACCATTTCCCTAGGCCTTAACCATCATAGAGAAGTTCCTCCATGCTACTATTCTTCTGGTTAGATATTGTTCTTATTTCGACCTCCTAGAGTTTATTCTACACTTGCCATGAAAGGAAGCAAGGGAGTCGGAGTGACCACATTGGTGGGGGTTCTGCTGGTGGGGGAACCCTG
>Ga0139314_100357_pt1 | contig 11851 bp, 11 predicted proteins | sample In2P11_FD_99376 | JGI IMG/M metagenome (GOLD analysis project Ga0139314, IMG submission 99376)
TCAAAGCAGGGTGTATTATCACCGCTATTATATATGTCATTACGCTTTAAGGCTCAACCATCCGTACGGGGAGAAGAAAGACTAGTTCGTGTACCCTTGACCACGTACTACTATTCGGGAATACCCTGACGTGAACTCTTAACCACCCAATGTACGGTTTCACTCTACGGCTTTTCTTACCACCTGACGTTATCTCTAAGCTTCTCTTACCGTCTATAACTCTAAGTCTCCCATAGCATCTCTAAACCTCTCTTGCCGGCCTAACGGCAATGGCTTTTCTCTCTCTACAGCCTGTCTTATAGCGGTTTAACTCAATGCTTAATGAGTTTATTCTTTTCACAAGCCCCTTCCCGCTTTTCTTTCTTCTGTCAGTCGTTCCAACCGGTCCCTTTACTAGTAAGCCTCTATAGTACTAGTAAGCCTCTATAGGCCTCTATCTCGAATTTCTCGCTTGAATCGGTCGCAACTCTTGCATCTGTAAATTGGAAACGATCTCTTGCTTGTTGACTTGCGGTCTGTCCATTCCAGTGGTTCAGGACTCGGGCTATAAGGCATCTTTTCGATAGTCAAAGGCCTCTTCAATCTATCTGATGTAGGAGGAGTTCATCTCTTCGATCTCTTTCTTTCCGGGGTGAAGGAGCTAGCTAAATCAGTTCCAGAGTTCATGAGTGAATTGCAATCAAATCAATGGTTGCTGATGGCCTGCTCAAGTATCATATAAAACCATTGAAATTGACGTGGGGGGATAAGATGAAATACATATGGTGCAAGTACTCCTTGTATTAGAATCCCCCCTGACATCGCTGGATTCCCTACTTGCAATACGGAGGAGCCTCTATCAGTAGGAAGACGTTACTGTCGAATCTCAGCCTCTACCAGCTCAGCAGCCTCGTCCCAGCTGGAGTCAGTCTTAGACTCTTATTACTCTTCACTGATCAGGGATGAAAGTGTGTCTAAGGGTGATGCATATAGACTACTACTGCGGGTAGATCCTTACCATAGGGATATAGATCCTGACACACCTTGTGGATGGCATAGATTAAGGGATGGTCTATTAGATCAGCTGGATGAACAGAGGGACTTATATAAAGCTAGATTAAGATAGGCACGAGCTAGTGAGGGCCCTAGTACATCTACTGCAATAGTTATATATCTTTTAGTGGTTAGATTCAGTAAGAAGAAGGTCACATTATTTCATTAATAGGTGTATGATTTGTGAGATAGAGCTATAAGCCTAGTCAGCAGGTGCCAGAGCTTGTCACAAGCACTAGCTTATATAATTAGAGAGAGATGAGTTGTAGAGATAGATAGAGGTAGATGAGAGATAAGCAGCTACATTTCTTAAAGATGTTTAGGTTGTCACACCAACTACAAGTACAGAGCACATGCAAGTTAGGTTTTAGGTTGGAGTAGCCCCTATGGAGATATTGACTGAGGTTACAGAGTGATTAGAGGTGGCTATACAAATAGATCTACCTAAGGCTCCTATTGCTTTGCCTGTAGGTCTAATGGAGATCAGGTTCATTCTGAGAGATCAACATTATAGTGATAATACAATCACTAATTATAGTCAGACTAGATTATAAGCTGATAGTCTCAGATGTGACTCTTGAGTAGTCTATGGCTCACTACGAGACAGATGTGGGGGCTCTCTTATCTGTGATTATGGCTAGGAATATAACGATTTATAGAGATGGGCTCAGGATGGTGGAGCTTGGAGCACAGGTGAGGAGTATCTCATGTGCAGAGTATGGTATAGAGTCAAGTAGTAGGACACGATGCTCTGAGTTAGTGAGACAACTAGCTAGGGGTGAGCACAACACTAGAGCTAGGACTATTGCCTCATTGATGCTACCACCATGTGCGCGATGTGGCCTAGAAAGAGAGGTACAATCCTTTGGAGATCCCAACAACTATAGGGAGAGTCAAAGCAACCACCGAGAGAGGGACATGGAGAGTATGGGCAATTTAGACACTTGTATGACGTGTTCTATGCATTATTTTCTAATTAGCATTATTTTGGATTAAGGCTAGCCCGACGCATGTGCGTGAGCAACCATTTTGATAAACACTGAGATGTATACATTGATGAAGTGTTATTACGATATAGCGCACTGAAAAAAAGGCACTAACTGCGGACTGGACCTTCCTTTAGGAGAGGAGCAGCATACTTCAAAACACCCGGAATAGAAAAGGAAAATAGGAGCATATGCCTTAGAGAAAGAAAGAAGTAAGTAGCTCCGGCAGGCCTGCTCGAGGTTTATTATGAATGAAGCGGAAAATTACGCCAGTCGCAGGTGAATCCACTGTAGCTTTGTCATTGCAAGGACTTCTCCATGGCAATATAGTATATTAACACTAGTAGGGACCAAGTAGACTTACCTCCATTGTTTGGGAATTCGACCAAGAGAGAGAGCCAAAGTTCATAGCTTCCCAGTTCATCGCTCACGCTCATGGTATTTTAGACTTGCCTTTATTTCCTGTGCACTATAGACTTATACTTTAGAGGCTAGAACATGGACAAGACAAACCCTCAACCTTGTACCTCACCCTCCAGGTCATATGCATGCTATGTATGTACATATGATTGATGTCCTGATATGCGGAACCTATACTATTAATAGGCAATACTCTTGTTTGATGATGAGATTACTATTAACCATACCCAGCAGAGAGAAGTCCTTAACACCATACAAGTGAGGTTACCCCAGGTTCCCATGCCCGAGAGAAGAGGATAAGGCCCCTTTCAATGCATACCCGACGGATAAGAGAGAGCCAAGTTTCATACAGACAAGTATCCATCGTGAAACAGTGACAACACCGAAAGGACACAGTGAATAATCTGCTGATCAAACTTGCTGCTCGCCCAAGGTAGGTAGGCCTCTTGTTTTATCGATCTTGCCATCCCTTGAGATGAATATGAACTTCCCATGGGTTTGCTTGCTTTATCATTTCCCCCACGTTACCCACCAGACGAGAGAAGATTTGTATGCCAGACGAGAGAATGGATAGACGTGTTGGTTGATATAGTGAGTTGAATAGCTCGTGGGTGCGCCAAGGGGACTATGTGCTGTTAACAACGATGCACATGGGGCAGAGCTATTTGCAGTGATACCTTCATGCCAAGAGCGAGTTACTCAAGCTTTTGTTATATATGATTCACCTGTTGAGCATCATACGCCATTCATAGTACATATTAGCACGGTCAGAGCCAGCCACGGTCAGTCCATAGCCATAGCAGCCATACCGGGGATAAATTACCCCTATTGTTCTTCCAATAAGAGGATACCCCATCGACATAAGAGAGAATGGCTAGAGGTGCTGCTAGAGTGAGTTGCATAGCTCGTGGGCGGGGCAAGGGGACTATGTACTGTTTTCAACTATGTGCCCGGTACTCTTACTATGAATCCTAAGCTTTCTCCTTGCCTCGATTTCGTGATTGGGTTGGGAAGGAAAGAGACTCTACTGGTCCCGTTAGGCTAGTTAGAGTTTCCCTCCTTCCCTCCCCTTAAGGAAGGTAGGAAGAAGGATTAAGACTCGATGGGCCCTCTTCGCTCTCTCGATGGTCAAGCGAGTAGTTCCTCCTCGGCTTAATCTGTCAGTTGACCTGAGTTGTCGGTATGGGGGGTGGGTTGTGGGGTGGTATGCCGATGTTACATATTATAATACGATGCGCCACTCTGGTTACAAAATATGCCATTTTCCCCCTTAGGATTTATGGCATGTAACGTATTAAAAGAACCCAGATTAATGCTATGGTGATGAGACAGCTCGATAGCAGTTATGGAGGATAGATGAGTTGGGAAGACCCGGATCCCTGCTATTAGGATGGGACAGTCATAGAGCAGCTATCGAGGGAACAACCCAGTAACCCAGTAACCAACCCAGTAACCAAGTGTAGGTGCCTTTACTGCGAGATTCACCTAGTAACCCACTCTATCCTTCCTCTCTCTCGTGTAGTGGGCTTCACACCCCGGAACCAGACTTACTGTAAGACCACACCCGGGTTAGCCATGAACACACTCACTAAGCGAACACACCGAATAAAGACCTCCTGGGGTTCGATCGGTTTCCTCGTCCCACACTCAATAGAAAATACCGAATCCAGACCTTGCGGGTGAGGTGTTTACTTCTATGAACGCAACTATGGACAGTCTTTTCAATCCCACTATGGGAAGTCTTTTCAACCCGTGTTTGAAGACCCAGATTCACTGCTATTAGTTGGTGCAACTCTAAAGCAACTATCAAGGGGAACCGCCAAGGGAGATAACCTGAATTATTGCTATGGTGATGGAGCAGTCCTATAGCATTCATCGCGGGGAGACGCTGGGGGAGAGCACCCTGATCTGATGCCAGTTGATGGTACAGCTCTGGCGCAGCCATTTAGGGGATATGCTATAGGGGATAACCCTTACGAGGGGCTGTGGAGACGAAGCGATTATTGAGCAGTGAAGGAACGGAGGGTAAGAAGCATGACGAAGAGGGGAGAGAAGCATGGCGTAAAGGATAAGGTGGGTGCCGTGAGGTTAGTCCCGTAATAAACTTTCCTTCGTATTATTGAGTTGGCTTCACATACCGAATCAAGACCCGCCGAGTCACATCCAGGTTAGCGGGAACACACCACGTAGGCAAGAACACACCGACCGGACCAAGACCGATATACCACACCCGGATTCCTCCTTAGGGTAGGCAAAGAGGTACCAGCCTAGGCAATAGAGTAGACAATACCCCAACCAGCAAGGGACCGGACCCCAGATCCGCTTCTGGGAGAACCTATAGAGCGTACTGATCCGCACCCCAACCAATCAAGGGAGCAAGGTAAGGGAACCCAGCCAATGGAGCAAGAGATGGATGTGCTATAGATTGCCTAACTAAAGAAATTGACTTATCCATAGATTGCCTAACTCAACCCCAGAGAATCCGTTGATTGTAATCCCAAGAGAACCCCTTTCATCAAAGAAATTGTCCATCCTTTTCACCATTATTCGATGGTCCTAATAAAGGTTTCCAATTCCCCCACCCCCATGTTTGCTTGATCGTTGGCTAGAGAATTTAGGATCCTTCATATTTGAAATAAGTGAACCTCACTAAATCCATGAAGGAGTGAGAGAATGCAATTTATGATACGGACATGTCCCTAATGGGGGGGTTCTCTCTTTACTAGAGCCAAAATAGGGTTTCCCTTTAGATGATATCGTTTCACTGCCAGATAACTTGGATTATGGTCCATCAGAGAGCGAGCCTCGTATATGTTCTTCGTGGTTCTGAGTCGGATCCATCGGTTATGAGTAAACTGCTAATCGTGGCTGAGCAACTCGATCTCGAACCATAACTACCACTGGTGAATCTGGAATCGAGCGAAGGGTGAGCTTGCCGAACTCTCGACTAAAGGAGAGGGACAGACGCACATTCAGTGGTGCCCCGGCTCCTAAAAGGTCTTTATCCCAGTAAACCTTTTCTAGCCCTTCCACCTCCTCAATCGAGTCTGACATACATGGGAGGGTCTCAATCTCTAATTGGGTGGGACTAGTAGGGATGCTGGGCGATAGAGTTCAGGAGATACTCGCTGGGCTCTGTTTCGGCTCCTTCTGATGCTCGATCTCGATTGCGAACTGGCTCTGAATCAAGCGCTTCTTCCGATTCATCGACTAGCATTGGCTCCCGTCCTATATCTCAATATCGATCTGCGGGATCTGCTCCAACTCCTGCCCATGCCTTTTCGCTTCATATGCCCCTGGTCTATCCAAGATCTTATTCATATGCTCGAGTAGTGCCTGTGCCCGGTTAACCGTACGGAGCATGGACTGAAGGGAAAGATGTGAAAGCTGCTGCTTACTCCGCTGCTTTTCATGCCCTAACCGCGCTCCCGATGAACTACTGGCCCTGGAGCTCTATCTGAAACTAGCAGGAATGCTCCGCTGTTCAATCTTCCGGCTCTGCAATCCTTGCACTAGGAAGCGCAAGCCCCTCCGGGACCTTGTCTCTCCCTATGTCTATAATGCCTCTGCTGGTTGTTATGCGCCCAAATCATTAGAAAGCTCCAAGGCGGGCGGTAAATATAGATCTTAGGTCGAGCCCTCTGCTTCTCGCACTTCCTTGCACTAGGAAGCGCAAGCCCCTCCGGGACCTTGAGTTCCACATGTATAGATTCCGCACCTTCTGCAAGCGATCGGGAGTCGGTGCGTGCCTCTTAAACCCAACCTCCATAGGCTTACCCTACCTCCTAAGGCTTATGGTGGGCTAATGGGGCCTAGAGTGCCACCTAAGGCTTACCCTACCCCTTTAGTAGCTATGGTGGATGGCGGGATTTCCCAGTATTACCCAGCGATACTTCCCAGCGCTCCCTAGATACCGGGCCTCTCCTCGACCTCTCACCATATGAATAGTGAGTCCCTCCGGGCCTATTCCAATTCCAATTCCATCTGTGGCTTGTAAGGTAAGTTCTCTATATGATCGACTCACTGACTACGTGCATTCCTGGTATCTGGCTCCAGGTCTACTAGTTCGTGCAGGTAAATAGAGAAAAGGGAGTGTTTTTATAGATGTCCCTGTCTACTGTCGTAGTATTCCTGGTTTATATATTACTTGTCTTAGGGTGAGGGTATAAAGATTCAGGTAAGGGAAAAAGCCTCTATAATCGAAGGCATATGGCATATTCATGAAGTGACGATTCTAGGTGTAAGGTAAGGAACTCGTTTCATCTGCTGCTTCTAATGAGGGGTAGTTGCTAGTATTACCTCCCTCCTAAGGGCTAAGGTAGGTAAGTGTAACCAACAAGTGCCATCCCCTACTGGTATTCCTGGGTGAAGTTCATAGTAGCAAACCATCGTCCTAGGCTAGGGTGGGGGTATAAAGATAAGGTAAGTTGGGCCGATCTAATCCCGATCCGAGAATCTCAGGTCTAGCTTGTAGCCATGAAATATTATAAGTCAAGTGTTCCTAGGTGTAAGGCGGAGCTCATAGTATGCCGTACTGGTACTGATGCGGGTGTTCTTCCAAAGCATAAGCAAGTGTTATAAAAGGCATTATATCGTCTGAAGCTTGTCCATCCAACCAACTTCGTTGCTCTATTCTGATGGGCCATGCCATAATCCAATAAAGCCATCCGACCGGCAGTTCCACGATATCTGCTACACTCCTATTTTCTAATTGACCATCCACATCCATCCGGTGCTGCTTCAGCTGATAAGAGAAAGTCCCATGGGTTGGGATAACTCCATCGTCCTAGGGTTCCGGTCTAAAGAGGGTAGGCCCCTAAACTCTCAGGCATATGGCATACAGAGTGAGTTCCTGTTCTAGGTGTAAGGGAAGGGCTAATCAACCCATCCCAATTCCAATTCCCATCCAATCCGGCGCTTATAAGGTAAGGGATATGCGACTCACTTACTACGTGATTCCAGCAGGTATCTGGCTCCAGGTCTAGTTCATGCAGGTAAAGAGAGGGAGTGTTTAATAGCAGTCCCAATTGACTAAGATGTCTAAAGGCAAGTGTGAAGAATGTCCTTCCTGGCAGTGTCTGAAGCCCGTCCGTCCAGCTCTCTCTGTTGATCCCATTCCGTCCCATTCCATCCAACGAGGTTAGGTGGCTCTGATGGCCCACAGAATCAAGGCCATCCGGCAGCAGTAAAACGATATCAGGTAAAGGCTGCCCTCTCTCTCTCGGCTGACCATCCATCCGGTGTTTCTAAGGTAAGGGGGATAGGCGTTACCTAGTTAGTTCTATTCCTTCCCGGTTTCACATAAAAGGTTGGGCATGATTGTCCCTCCATGCTCGATTCTGGTCTAAAGGGGTAAGGTCAAATCTATCCTTCCTATTGTGGTACTTCCGATTCCGATTCCTGACTTCAATAAGTGGTTGTTGGGCAGCACTGCATGTCTTTAAGTTGAAGTTCGTAAATGAAGTATCCTTCCTGGCTTGGTTGGGTCGTGCAACAAATAAATCTGGTTGAAGTGTTCATATTATATATATTTCATAAAATTGATTTTTCAAATCCTAGCCAAGCTATAAAACCAAGCCAGACAAAGGGGCATAAGCTGAGCCAGCAGCTAGGGTAGCAGTTCGAACAACCAATAGAGTAGCACGTACCACCGCTGGAATACATACAAGTCCCATTAGCCACACGAGCTGTTCCAGGTGGTCCAGATGACCCAGTTGCTTAGCTTCGCTCGGTTCCTGTCCTAGAAGTACCCAAGCTAGCAGTTCGATACCCAGCAGTAGTCGGTCCAACACCAACAGCGAAGGTAGAGGCAGCAAGAGCGAAGGCAGGGAAGACAGCCTTTAAGAAAGCCAAAGCAAGGAGGAGGATAAAAACAGTCAAGACAAGGGCAGGAGCAAGTGACAGAGCCAGAAGCTAAGGGAGCAGGAGAGAAGAAAGCCAAGGTATAAAGGGAAAAAGCTAAGGGGGGGGGTGAGAGCAGTTCCATACGTAGCAAATAAAGCAACAAAGCAAGCAGCAGAGCCGTCGAGCCATGAGTGGAAGCCAAAGGCCAGTGTGGCGGGCAAAACCACTAATGGGGGGGAAGCTAAGCACCAGGCCAACCAAGCGAGCTGTATGTATGGATGGATATACACCAATGATATAAAGAAATCATAGTATAGGGGCGGATCTGACATTCCTTGCACTAGGAAGCGCAAGCCCCTCCGGGACCTTGTGTGCCCCAGAAGTTGCTGCGATATTCCTGCTGGGCCGCTGGTAATGTCCTGGCGGGGCTTATTCGGGTCTCTCTTGAATGTGGTCTTATTGAGGCGCCTTAAAGCATTTCTTTATTGATGAGGCGTGGAGAGAAGCGACATCACCCCGCTACCATTAAATCCCTATTCGTATTTCCCTATACGAAAAAAGAGAACGAATCCCAGCATGTTTCGGTTCGAATCCGATCGTCTTTGTTATGGATATATCTATCTCTACGGTCTGTTATGCATATATATATATCTACGTACGTAATAACGCTTTGCCAACTCTGTGGATAGGTGCTCTCCCGCTTAGGCAAGGCAGCAGGGTGCTTAGAGGGGGTCAGGATAGATAGTGAGGTAAGGCAGAGAGCAACGAGGCAGGAAGGATGGCTCGCCTGACATAAGGACCCTTTAGGGGGCTCGACTGATAAGGATGCGCAAGCAGGCTCGACTGTTTTGGTTACTTATTTGAGAGGGGCAATAAGTAAACCCTAACCTTTAGGTGCTCGACCATTTTTTGACTTATTTGAGGGGCAAATAAGTAAATTGAAGAGGACCTTTAGGATGCGTAAGCACGCTCGACTAGTAAGGACCCTTTAGGGGGCTCGACCAAAAGCCCCCCCCACCCAATAAGTAAACCCAAGAGGTGCTCGACCATTTTTTGACTTATTTGAGGGGCAAATAAGTAAATTGAAGAGGAAGGCATAATTACATATATAATAACAGCATTGTCGAAGGACCCATTTGACAATAACCTATTGAAAGCCAGGCTTGGTCAGGACTTGATTTAAGGACCTTATTGGGTTTATCAGGACCTAACTGGGCCCTTTCTTTCTTCCCCTCAAAGAGCATAGCGAAGGGAAGTTGGATCCGACACTACTAGCACTTAAACTGTTAGGTCCACTGAATAAGAAACTGGGTATGGAAAAAGGCAAATATGCTTACGAGGTGCTGGCTCTTAAATAGGCTCTCCCTTTTGCTTACATGCCCCATTGCAAGCTCAAAAGCAGAGATGAGTTCGGTCGAAACGGTCACTCCGAAGGAAGTATAGGTGGACGTTTTGCACAAACGGAAAGGGGGACATCATGAGGGTTGGAAGAAGCAAGGCGAACTACAGAGTACCCCCATATATGTGATTAATCAACATTGAGATCAGATTCCTGGAATGGATAGTGGGGAATTACTTAGAAGCTCGTGTATGGAAAACTACTACCTCCTGCTAAAGAACTAGCATCGGATCTATGAGGAGATCTCCAACAGACTCTGGATTTAGGACTGAAATTATCACTGATGGCTTGGATGCTTCTATCCCTGCTGATGAATCTGCTCATGGCTCGGAAACTGCTGCTTGCCCAGATGCTTCCTATGTCATTGATGCTGGTGGATCTAGGTTATCAACGTGCTTTCGAACAGGCGCTGAATCTCCATCTCGATAAGTATCTGCATCTGGATGTGCTGCTGCTTAAACAAGGTAAACTGCTGATTCAACCCAGGCTGCTAGCTTTCGAACGGGTGAGGATGCTGGATCAAGTTTTCGATCTTACGGGTACTATCCCCTGTCTTCGTCAGTTAAATCACTCGGTCAATCTATATACAATGCCTCCAACCAGCCTACATTAATAAGGTTTAAGATGGTAAGGCACACTTCCAGCTGCTTTATCCGCTGCGGAGTCTGCTGGCTCTGTAGCTCTACCTGGCTATGCCTCAGCCTCTGTAGCCTACCTCCGCCCCACCCTTATAGAGAGAAATTTCCCATATGTGACCTAGGTTCATAGAGATAATTTACCACCTCTGCCTGGACTTGACCTATTGAATTTGACCATATGTGACCCACCTTTACCTCAGAGAAAGAACAGGAAAAAGAAGGCAGGAGCATACAGGACATGGAAGGAGTAGATCAGGACAGAACAGGGATGGGGAACATAGAAGGGACAGCTAGGACTGCTTGTAGGGCTGGTAGGGAAAGTAAACAAGTACAGAAAGGAGGGAAGTTAGGAGCGGTAGAACAGAACCAGGGGAGTAAGGTCCCGGAGGGGCTTGCGCTTCCTAGTGCAAGGAAAGGGCCAATTGAAAGATTCGTACATTTAGGACCCTTTAGGGGGCTCGACCAAAAGCCCCCCCACCCAATAAGTAAATTGAAAAGATTCTCGATTCATGCAGCTGCTACGCAGTCGGAACATTCTTCACATCGGAGTGACTATAGCATGATGAGCCAAGGGCAGAGGTGGAGGGAGAGGCTTTATTAATTAACAGAGTCGGTTGGGGGGGTATTCGTAGTCCGAAGGTTTCTCATTGAGATTCTCCTGTATTCATTCGACGAAGTAACGTCGTGTCATGTCCCTATCCTAAATGAATGCCGGGTGGGGTCGAGAAACAGGATTGGTGCATCGATTTAGTGAATGAAACTTGACCGCCTGGAACCCAAACCCACCCACATACTTCCAAAAAGCTTCCACTCAATTAGCAGAAGATGAAGTGGGAGCCGAATTCAGTCTTATATATGTCATAGCCAGCGTCATGCTCTAAATAAAGAGGTGCTAGTGACCACTTGTTCACTCTTCAGGATTTCTTCCATTAATGCAGAATTGGAGAACGCTATCTATCTATCCGACTAACAGAGAAGTGGTATCTCTCGCTCTACCCTTCCATCCTTAATGACCTCCGTTTTGGCTCTCCCACCGAACTAGCTAGGGATGGCTTGTATCTCACTCAATGGAGCGAGGTTTGATATAAAAAAGGTGGCTTTTTAGTAAGTAAGACTGAAAAGCTGACAGCGGAAAGGGTTTTTAATACGTAGAGAAGAAACTCGACCAAACCCCCTCCCCTGGTTTCAAGCTTCAATGCCGGGACTCGACCTGCTGTTGGACGGGTTCAAGCTTCATTCATTTCATAAGTACCTTCAAGAGGCCGGCAATCCGGTATGTGCAGTTCAGCAGCAAAGGATGCCGAGGTACTTAGATTACCTACTAACTTATAAATAAGTGGTGTCTCAGCCGGAACGGATCCCAGTGAGACTAACTAATTTGTCTCTGGTATGCAACGCCTATGCTTTTTGATAGGGTAACGCAACGCGCAGAAGCAAATGAGTATTCAATAAGAGCAAGGAAACAGCTTATTCGGCAGCAATAGGACCTATCTCCTCTGGTCTACTTGACAGAGCCTTTTTATGAGCCGGCT
>Ga0139314_100358_pt1 | contig 11850 bp, 12 predicted proteins | sample In2P11_FD_99376 | JGI IMG/M metagenome (GOLD analysis project Ga0139314, IMG submission 99376)
CTATTCATCTGATTCCAGGAAGTGTTCCTCCAAACATCAGGCCGTACAGATATCCCTATGTCCAAAAAAGTGAAATTGAACGTATGGTTGTAGAAATGCTAGAGGTTGGTATAATTCAACCAAGTCAAAGTTCTTTCTCTGCTCCAATAGTATTGGTGCACAAGAAGGATGGATCATGGCGCATGTGTCCGGATTATAGGGAGCTCAACAAGCTCACTATTAAAGATAAGTTCCCCATTCCTGTCATTGATGAATTACTGGATGAATTACATGGATCAATTTACTTCACCAAGTTGGATCTTCGTTCGGGATATCATCAAATCAGAATGAAGATTGAAGACATTCCAAAAATGGCATTTACAACTCATGAGGGTCATTATAAATTTTTGGTGATGCCTTTTGGCCTTACTAATGCACCTTCAACATTTCAAGGTTTGATGAATTCAATTTGCAAACCATTCCTTAGAAAATTTGTGTTAGTATTTTTTGATGATATACTAATCTACAACAACTCTTGGAAGGATCATGTTGAACATGTTGACAGGGTGCTACAACTATTGGAGGAGAAACAATTATATGCAAAAATGTCCAAATGTTTCTTTGGAGTCCAAGAGGTGGAATATTTGGGTCATATTGTATTTCATGAAGGAGTTAAGGTAGACCCTAGCAAAATTAAAGCCATTAAGGAATGGAAAATTCCTACATCCATAAAGCATCTGCGTGGATTTCTTGGGTTGACAGGGTATTATCGCAAGTTTGTTAAGAATTATGGGAGAATAGCAGCACCTCTAACAACATTATTGAAGAAAGATGCATTTTCATGGACTTCGGAAGCAACAAAGGCCTTTGAACATCTTAAAGAAGCAATGTGCCAAGCACCGGTCTTAGCTACACCGGACTTCACAAAAACCTTTATTGTGGAATGTGATGCTTCCGGAAATGGAATTGATGTTGTTCTAATGCAAGATGAAAGACCCATTGCTTTTGAAAGTCGTCCAATCAAGGGAAAGTTTTTAAGAAAAGCTATTTATGAGAAGGAAATGTTGGCAATACTCCATGCACTTAAGAAATGGCAACCCTACCTAATGGGAAGACACTTCAAGGTAAAAACAGATCATGATAGCCTTAAATACTTTTTAGAACAATGATTATCCTCTGAAGAGCAACAAAAGTGGGTCACAAGGATGTTGGGTTATGACTTTGAAATCATCTACAAAAAAGGGAAGCAAAATGTGGTGGCAGATGCACTCTCAAGAAAGGATGAGGATGTGGAAGCATTGTTGTGCGCCATTTCTATTATCCAACCAGATTGGATAAACGAGGAAAGGGAGGAATGGAAGAATGATGAAGAAGTGTGGGCATTTATTCGAAAGCTACAACAAGATTCCAGTACGTCTGATACATTTAGCTGGCAAAATGATTCATTATGGTACAAAGATCGCTTATACCTCTGTAAGAATTCCCAGCTAAAACAAAATATTCTTATGAAATTGCACACTTCTCACTTAGGAGGGCACTCAGGATTTTTAAAAACTTACCACAGGGTTAAGAAGGAATTTTTTTGGGATGGCCTTAAATCAGATATTCAAAAGTTTGTGGCGGAATGTTTTGTTTGCCAACAAAATAAAGTTGAAACAATTAAGACACCGGGTCTATTACGACCTTTATCCATTCCATCGTTGGAAGGAGGTTGCAATGGATTTTATCACAGGTTTACCCAAGTCCGAGGGAAAGAGTGTCATCATGGTGGTAGTTGACAGACTTACCAAGTATGCACACTTTTGCGCATTATCACATCCATTTAAAGCCAGTACAGTTTCTACTGCATTTATGGAAACAATTCAAAAGCTACATGGAAACCCAAAGATTATTGTAAGTGACAGAGATCCCATTTTCACTGGAAATTTTTGGACAGAATTATTTTCTTGTCTTCATACTCAGTTAGCTCATAGCTCATCTTATCATCCTCAATCTGATGGGAAAACTGAGATAGTAAACAAATGTTTGGAAGGATATCTTCGTTGCTTTGTATCTGATAAACAGACATAATGGGTCAAATGGTTGCCTCTGGCTGAATGGTGGTATAACACTTCCTTCCATACAGCAACAAAAATGAACCCATTTATGGCACTTTATGAGTATCAACCACCATCCATCACATCATATTTAAGAGAAAATTCTAAGGTTCAGGCAGTGGAACATCACATCGAACATCAACAACAAGTCCTCCATCTCTTAAAGGATAACCTCGTGTTCGCACAAAATAGAATGTAACTACAGGCAGATCAACATCACAGTGAAAGAAGTTTTGATGTAGGTGATTGGTTTTGCCTACGGCTACAACCATATAAGCAAATGTCCCTAAAGCAAGCTAAGAAGGATAATAAATTATCACCAAAGTATTATGGTCCGTACAAGGTGTTGCAAAAGATTGGTACTATGGCATACAAATGGGAGCTTCCTGCAGCTTCTCGACTGCACCCAGTTTTCCATGTTTCATGTTTAAAGAAAGTTATAGGCAACAAGCTCCCAATTCAAACAATATTGCCAGAACTTGACGAGGAAGGAAAAATTATATTGGAACCGGAAGCAGTCACAGAAACAAGAACTCGACAGCTACGAATTCGATCAATTTCAGAGTATGTTATCAAGTGGAAGAACTTATCCACTGAAGATTCCACATGGGAGGATGAGAATTTTATGCAGAAGTATCTAGAACTACACAAGTGTTGAGGACAACACTTTTTTGAAGGAGAGGGGCATGTTGGGTCCCTATAATACTAGTGATTACCCCATTACTATTGTAGTTATACCCCTTATTTATATTGTTGTGCCCCTATTACCCCCATGTTGTTATTTCTGTGCCCCATAGAATCCCTCTATTGTTATTTTTGTGGCTTTATATTATTATTGTTAGGTCAGTTGGATTATATTGTGACTCCTTAGACTCCTATATATAGAAAGGAGGTTTTGTCATTTGTATCATCCAAGAATTGTTCATTTATATAATTTAAAGGAGGTTGCCCCCTCGAAGAGGCTGAATTCTAAGGCGTGGATCTCTCTTTTCTATCTTTTTGTGAGTTGGTTTCATAACATTCAACAACATAATTGCCAATAATATTATTAGTGAAATCACTAGCTCATTTGCTCCTTCTAATTCAATCACTATATGTTTCATGAAATTTTCACGATCAACTCTAATTTGATTTGGTTTACCATTGTATGGTAACCACATGTGTGACCAATTAGTTGTGAAATATCCTTGTAGTTTCTCAGATCAATCTGTGCTTAAAATTAGACCATAAAATTTAGGGATGTCTGCTACTAAGACGTCAATCACTTGCAGTATCTTTGGGTTGGATGATAATCTAATTGATACTGATAACATTTCTCCAACAACTTCAACTTTTGTTCTGTCTAATTGGACTATATGCACAACATATTTTTGAGGGCTAATGTTAAGTTTCAGGCATACAAATATTGGCATGATATTTTAAGGAGCTCCTGAATCGATGAGACAATTATGAACATTTTTATTAAAAATTTCGTAAGTCAAAAGGAAAGGAGGAGTGTGAGACTTAGATCTATCACCAATAAACATAAGATCATCTGGGCTTACCTTTTCTGAAGGTGGGGGGGGTTTTCCCATACCTCTGTTAGCTTGGGCTATAACCGGTGGTGGCATGGGATATATAAGAACTACTTTAAGCACTCTAAGTAAGATTTTTTATTTCTATTTCAATTTGGTCATTTCATATTATGAAATGTTTTTTTTAGTCTTTTTCATGTCTTCAACTATATTATATTCCATTATATCTTAAACTAACGGATTTTTAGAAGTATCTAGGGGAATAGGATTAGTTTGATCAATTTTAGATTTTTTATTCACTATTTTCTCCTTTGTGGGAGGATATTTCTGTTTCTAAACTGGTGCAGTTAAGTCAGCAGATGTTTTTCTCCTTGTAGATTTGGGCATGGCTTCTCTTTATTCTTCAGTGGGAAGAATAAAGTCCCATAACCCATTCAATTTGACTTCTTCTTCAAGTTCTATTTCTTCTTCAGTTGCTGAGGCATCTTCAACATATTGATCTTATTCGACACTTGAAATCTGTTAGGCCCCTATACTACTAGTGTAACCCCTTATAGTTATTAGTATAACCCACTTATTATATTGATGTACCCATGTAGTGCCCATATTGTTACTATTGTGCCCCATAGAAGCCCACTATTGTTATTATTGTGCCCTGACATTATTATTGTTATGTCGGCTCTAATTATGTTATGACCCCTTAGACTCCTATATATAGAAAGGAGGTCTTTTCATTTGTATCATCCAAGAATTGTTCATTTATGTAATGTAAAGGAGGTTGCCCCCTCGAAGAGGCTGAATTCTAAGGCGTGGATTTATCTTTTCTATCTTTTCTTGAGCTGGTTTCATAACATTTGGTATCAGAGCTTTGGATTCTAGGGTTTCGCTGCTCCAAACAGGTCATCGTGGAATTTTCGCTATAACTTGTTTTCTGTGACATTTAAGAAGTCGCAAAAAAAACCCATTTGGTAAGAAATCGCGCTGAACCTTGGCTTTGAATTTTAGAGCTTTTCGTCCGATATTTGCAGAGATATGATCTGAGGAATTTGGTCTTTTTGCAGACTCCTGAATTACATTCAAAACAGGTGACCTGGGGAAAATCGTCATAACTTTCTCTCTGGGGATCGGATTGAAATTTCATAAAAAGGTACAGAAGGAGGACAGACTATAGATTCTTCTATGCATGTTTTAGATCCAAAGGTCGAAACAGTGACTCATGGCACGTCATACAAGTTAGCTCTACTGAACTAGTCTATAAGCAAGTCATTGTGGGAGATTTCACATAACTCTTCCTTGGAGAATCCAATTTGGATCAGACTGGTGGCATTGGAAAGAGGACACAGAGGGATACTACAGATAGCAATTTTAGAACTTAAAGATCTGAGAGTATAGAGTTACAACCATTTCAATATCGAGCTCCTAAAATCAAGAAAAAGCAAGATGAGGAAGTTTGATGGCAAGGATCCGGTAAATTGGATACTTCAGATGGAGAAATATTTTGATCTACATGGTGTACCACTGTTACAAAAGGTATGTATTGCATCTCAATATTTAGAACCGGATCCATTTTTATGGTATAAAGGGCTTTGTTCTCGTAAACAACTTGTTACGTGGTCAATTCTCACGGAGGAAATGATAGCACACTATGAGGATACAAAGAGCAACACCTTTTTTGGAGCAACACCACAACAATTGGAAAGAGTAGTAAAAGATCTTTGTGACATATTGGAAAGTAAAATTTATGGCAACAATGAAGTCTACCCCTCATAACTATAAAGATGGAAGTGTTGTTTCTCCTAGCCTTCCACAACCTACAAGGGTTACACCACAACAATTGGAAGAAAAAAGAGAAAAAGGGCTTTGTTACAATTGTGATAGCAAATGCACTAAAGGTCATAAGTGTACTGAGAAGAAATTATTTTACATAGAATATGAAGAGGAGGAAGAAAAGGATCAAGAAACATCAAAAGAAGAAGATATACGCCAGGACCCCACCCCAAAGAAAGAAGAAATGAATCAGACCATATCTTGTAAACTATTGGCAAGAATGACCACTCCCCAAATTCTCAAGATAGAAGGACATATCAAGAATAAAAAGGCGCAAGAAGTGAAAGATCACATCAAGAAAGAAGAAATGAATCCAACCATATCTTGTAATTCACTGGTCAGAATTACCACTCCTCAAACTATCAAGATAGAAGGACATATCAAGAAGAAAAATGTTCAAGAAGTGAAAGATCACATCAAGTGTCAAGAAATGAATCCAACCATATCTTGTAAATGATTGGAAGAAATTACCACTCCTCAAACTCTAAAGATAGAAGGACACCAACTTTTAAAGGATAATGCCACTTCGGTGCAAAATCAAACGAAACAACAGGTAGATCAACATCGTAGTAAAAAATGTTTTGATGTAGGTGACTGGGTATTTTTACTGCTACATCTCAAGCAAGCTATTTATGAGAAGGAAATGTTGGCAATACTACATGCACTTAAAAAATGGCAACCTCACCGAATGGGAACACTCTTCAAGGATGAGGATGTGGAAGCATTGTTTTGTGTTATTTCTATTATCCAACCAGATTGGATAAGCGAAGCAAGGGATGAATGGAAGAAGGACGAAGAAGTATGGCCACTTATTCAAAAGTTGCAAAAGATCCCAATTCAAACAATATTGCCAGCAATTGAAGCCGAAGGAAAAATCATATTGGAACCTGGAGCAGTCACAGAAACAAGAACCCGACAACTAGGAATTCGATCAATTTCAGAGTATCTCATCAATTGGAAGAACTTACACGCTGAAGATTCCACATGGGAGGACAAGAATTTTATACAGAAGCATCAAGAACTACTCAAGCATTGAGGACAATGCTTTTTGAAGGAGAGGGGCATGTTAGGCCCCTATACTACTAGTGTAACCCCTTATAGTAATTAGTATAACCCACTTATTATATTGATGTACCCATGTAGTGCCCATATTGTTACTATTGTGCCCCATAGAAGCCCACTATTGTTATTATTGTGCCCTTACACTATTATTGTTATGTCGGCTCTAATTATGTTATGACCCCTTAGACTCCTATATATAGAAAGGAGGTATTTTCATTTGTATTATCCAAGAATTGTTCATTTATGTAATGTAAAGGAGGTTTCCCCCTCGAATATGCTGAATTCTAAGGCGTGGATTTATCTTTTCTATATTTTCTTGAGCTGGTTTCATAACAAAATCACATTCAGAGGCTGACATGATGAAGCGAGACTTCTATTGTATGGGTGATATGGTTCCTTAGGAATGGAAGATTCAACTACTTGTTTCTATATTTCATTCATATCATTTGACATAGTTTTCAAGAGTTTTTGAAGACCTTCAAGATTGAATGAATCCTTTGGGGTTTTCTTTTTTGATTCTTGGCTAAAAGTCACCTTTTTATATTTCTTATCTTCCATCTCAGATCGTTTTTCTAAGGCTAAAATTATTTCTTCTATAGACAGGAATTCTTTCATGTTTTCTGAGAGAGTAACCTTATTAGCTCTATCTACAAAAATGGTTATATTAGAAGGCAAACTAGAAATGTATCACTGTGTTTGTACATCAACAACAGGTTTAGAAGAAGTTGGGATTTTGTTTAATAATTTGTTAAATATAGATTTGAAATCTTTGATCCTTTCACCTGAATTTGTTTTTAGGTTAGAGAGAGCATTGATTAAAGATGCCACAATTCTATCATCTCCAAATTTTGCAAGAAACAGTTGTTCAAAAGTTTCCTAGTCTGTTATAGTTCCCGCTAGAAGAGAAAAGTACCAAGATCCTACAGATCCTTTAAGAGTATAGGGAAAAAATCTCACTACAATATCTTCATGTGCATCCCCATTCAAATTCATGGCCAACATAAAATTTTTAATGTGTTCTTTAGCTGGAAGACCATCATCTGGGTTGTATTTGGGTAACCATTTCTCTGGATGATCGAGGAGAGGATGTGGGTTTGCAAACAACACAGCACCAGGATTAGTCCACGACTAGTTAGCCATAACTTGAGTTAGGATTTGAGAAGATATAGAAGCAGAACCAGAAGTAGTGGGTATGGATGTAGAACTTACAACTGGACTAGCACTACTTGTGGTAGCACTAATTGTTTTAGTAGCAAAAATGGAAAGATGAGAGGATGTGAATGGAGGTGTAGTGAATGAAGGAGTAATTGGAGGGGAATTTGATATGACCTCACTTGTATCTGACTTATATCTAGACATAGGAATTTTCTTACACTGCGAATGTATTGGAAACTCAATGCGAGGTATTCCAAGTTTATCACTTTTTGATCACGTTAGGATACTATTTTCTTTGAACAAAGAAGTAATACTTTCTTTAGAAACTTTGGGTTTATCAGGATTCTCGGCATAAATAGATATTCGTTCTAATTTATGAACTAAGGACTGAACTTTAGGAGATTTTGGATTATATTTTGAAGAAGGTAAGTGTCGAGATACTTCAGGAGACGAGGAGGAAGTTTCTACAACTTCTGACTTCTGAGTGGGTGACTTGGAACGTGATCAAGAAGCAATAGAATTTTTTAAGGGGGATTGGCTCTTATCAAGGCTTTGAGTTTGAGGTTTAGATTTATATGCCATTCATAGTCGTTAACCTCCTTCTAGTGCCAAAAATGTTAAGGCCTCAGAAATCTCTGGCAACAACCAAGGGGGATAACCACCCGGTCCAAACCTTAGAGCAGCTCCTTTTCCATTTGGGATAGTGGCTCTGACTGGATATGATGGGACCAATTTCCCAGTGTTTTGGGTTTATATGATTTGTGTGATTTTCCTAATGATTTGCAAAAGAATGACTAGAAATTAACAGAAATTTATTCTAAGATGCAAAACTTTGAAGTAAATATATTTTAATCTAACCCGGGGTATTTCTAGTTTTATGCAATATAAAAATATGTCTATGTAATCTATGATGATATAGATCAATCTCAGATTATATAGAGTTAATATATTGTAATATGATTCCTTTGAGAAAATATTTAATCAAAAGTATTGTGAAAAACATATCGCATATTCTAATGATCATATATAAAACAGGACGTTATCTATTATAATATTGTACAATAGTGCAATTTATACTTCAAACAGAGATGACAGATTTCATACATAATTCATGAAAGATAAACTTATCACTAATACTAGAACAAGGATTTAGCAAAAATGATAATAGTACCAGATGTGTACCATTCTGCTCATTTGACTAGTGACAATAGGCCATAGTCAATCTTCTACTAATAAGCATCCCAAAGAATACAATAGTGCACCAATAGTGATCAACAAAAAGATATTTGATTCAAAAGACCGTGTGATTCCATCAAGACATCTACAAACATACAATAGTGCGTTCTTTGTAAATGTTCTTAATAAAATTTTTGACCCTTCTCTAAATGCATGAGAAGGGTTTAAATACTATTCTTAATTAACTAAAAATAACTTATACAAAATATCTATGAGGAGGATTCAAACAACCTTCCTCGTTCTTAGTATCCAACTTTCCAAAAATAAACTGCTCAAAAATGACTCAGGTCTTTATTGATTAATCATTGGTGCCAGCTTTGCCTCTGAACTCACAAATATCAGACATTGGCCTGACTTGTGGTGGCATCCCAAATTGTGTTCTCAACTACCCTGCAAATATAGCATCATGTAAAGGTGGCAGCATTCTCTGTATTGAATCCAAGGAGAAATTCAAGGTCATGATCTGATTGTTTGGTTTGACCAAAAGTTGCCATACCACTTCCCAATTGATTTTTGACAGCCTCTCAATTGCTCCATTTTCCAGCTTTGCCTCTCAACTCATAAATATCAGACATTGACCTAACTTGTGGTGGCATCCTGAATTCTATACTCAACTGCCCTACAAATATAGCATCATGTAAAGGTGGCAGCGTTCTTTCTACTGAATCCAAGGATCAATTCAAGGTCATGATATGACTGTGTGGTTTGACCAAAGTTGCCATACTGCTTCCGAGTTGATTTTTGATAGCCTCTCAATTGTTTCCTTCTATAGCTGAGTCTTATTCTTCCAATTCTTGTCTAATGCTTTAAGATCAGGAAGTTTTTTTGGATCACCCTCCTTTATGAGGTCGGAGGTGTGCAACATGTGATTTATTTTTTTGACAATGCTCTTCGAAATACCCGATGCTCTGGCTATTGCTAGTTCGGCCTGTTTCACCTATGAGTCCCAATCAGTGAATAGAATATCCTTATGCCTTTCATTGATCTTCGGGAGACTTTACCTTTTCCCTTCATCTGAATCCTGCCATTCAATATAATCAAAGATCTTAGAATTGAGTTCATTGAACTCAATTCTTTGATAAATAATGATGTTTGTTAATTGTTCACTAGTATTCAGAGGTGGAATGATATTTGATATGTGTTGGAGGAAGGGCTAATTTTTCTTTGTCAGTAAATTATTCAGTGTCAAAGCCTCATTAATAAATTCCTCTGCTGTAGGAATATCCTTATACTCTTCTAGGTCATTGTTTAACTCCTAGATCTGTTTTTTTTCAGCAAATAAGTCATTTTCATGACTTACCTTCAGTAGTTCCATATCCTGTTGTAGCTTGTGTAGTTGTTCCTCTGCTTGACGGTTTACGTTGGCTCTTTCTTCATCTAATTGTCGCAGTAATAATGCGATCTTGTCATCCTATTATTTAATCAAAACAAAGACTTCAGTTGCTTTGTCGATTGTTGCTGTAGCATAGGGTCCGACAAATTTAGTCAAGTCAAATGTTCAATAGGATTTATTTGTGTGTCCTTCCATAAGACATCCATAAATTCATGTTCTAAGGGAGTTTCGGTTCTCCTCCTCTTCCTCTATCTTTTCACAACAACTTTAAGAAGAGGGTTGTAAAAGACATCTAGAGGGGGGATATCTATGACATAAAACAATTTCAGTAGTTGGATCCGTAGGGATTACCTCTGTATCTTGGGAGCTTGGTTTTGGACCTTCAGTGGTCACTACTGCTATTTTCCCTGGCGGGGTCTGAAATCCTGTAGTTTCTTGTGTTGATGACACCTTAGGGGTATCCTGTAGTTTATCATTGAATGCATCCCACAGCTTTTCCAATTCATGTGTTTCTGCTTCCTTCTCTCATGACGTGCTTGCCTTATTCTGATTCTGAGACTTGGTTTCAATTATATGATCAGTAATCCAAAATTCTTGTGGGAGGTATTCTAACCTCTTTCCTCTAAACTCCTGGAAACTTTTGAACTTCTCTGGGTAAAAATTTGTCTTGGCTGCATTTAGAATCTGCTTAAAGTCCTTGACAGATTCCATTAAATTTTCAAACTCATCAATTGCATGAGTTACAGATCTAATCTTAACTGAAAGGGTGAATTTGTTTGCTATATAATGTGGATCAAAATTCCTAGCCAATAGAATGGGGAGCTTTAATGAATACATATTCTGATACTCTTTATATGCATGACCATAGTTAAGAAGGGTAAATGACATACACTGAAGGGAAAAATTTGGCCTTAAAGATTTCTTCATTTCTCCCAATGATTTTGTAATTACATTTCCTACGGTTTTGTATGCTACTTCTCTTGCGAGTAATTTATCCAATACATACATAGAGAGGACATGTGGGAAATCTTGGCTACCAAATATCCTGATATAAGAGAAGGATTCTTCAAGAAAATACCTTCCGATCACTTGGAGGTCTGTGATAGATTCTTTTGTGAATCTCAAACATCTTCTGTTAAAAACTAATTGATGTAAGGGAAGAACAACTCCCTGGCATAATTGGTGAAAATGTGGAATATATTCTTGTTCCCACATTTTCTTATAACTTAGGAAGATAGGAGTAGGATCATTGGTAGTCCATTTCCAACCCATGGTTGGAAAATGAGTATAGAAACAAACAACATTGAAGATATATGTATACATGAAGAATTAGGGAACCGCTCTAGAGGAGGAAACCCTGGTCTAGCGATATTCAGTAATCGCTTTCACTAAATTCCCAGACAGAATGGTTGTCCAATTCATAATGTGAGAATTAACACAAGGCTCAATTAACAGAATCCAATTGATCGAGAATTTAGAATTGTCAGGGAGGCCATACGATCTACATAGCATATAGGCTGCAAAATTATAAGGATTGGCCAAAGAAGAGATGGGGTACATACCCACTTTATCTTGTTTGAATTTATTGTCTCTTCTCCTCCAACACATATCAAATATCATTCCACCTCTGAATACTAGTGAACAATTA
>Ga0139314_100359_pt1 | contig 11845 bp, 7 predicted proteins | sample In2P11_FD_99376 | JGI IMG/M metagenome (GOLD analysis project Ga0139314, IMG submission 99376)
TGAAAGGTGGAGAAAATGTCTCCTTGAAAATGCTAATTGTTTCCCTTAATGTTTAATTATGCCTATTAGTAAAAGCAATTACTTAAAATCTCAAGGACAATTTTACCTATTTTTTTAGTAGGAAAAGAATGGCCTTACATACCAATTATTGGTAAAATGAACAAACCATGAAAGGTGGAGAAAATGAGGAAGGTGAAATTATCAATGTTCCAATTATGAGGAAGGTGAAATGTTCCAATGTCCTATCAATTATGTTTTGGTCCTTCTATTCTTGTTCAACATTCTTATATCTCTTTTTCCAATCCTCACTTTCCCTATAGTATGCTTCTTAGGAAGCAATTGAGTTCAAATTCAGGAACTCATAACTTTTCAAAAACTATAATTTTAATGCCCACCAATTTTCTCACTCTTAACTTGTTCTTTCAAGATACATGTAAGTCCACATACCACCAGAACAAATCATATTATCACCATATGTGGTGATCGAATATTTTCTACCTAAGGAATTCTTCCAAGCCATAGACACTCCCTTTTAGAATTTGACCAAAAAAAAAAAATTACAACTTAAGGCAATAGAAAATATATTTTTGGATATGCCTGAACTTTTGTCCTCCACATAACATATTTTTTTGTCATTTATATAGTTGCTACTACTTTCCAAAACTATGTTATTTTCCCCATGACATGGGTAATACTTTGATGTCAATGCATTCAATTTTGGTTCATAAACATTATAGTTTGATAAAATGCCAAAACAATGACACCTAATCATAAGTGCAGAGCTAAAACTAAACAGAGAAATATGGATGAAAGAAGTCCATGCTATTGCAGAAAGCCAAAGCTAGGGACCGAATAGGATAATTTTAACAGTGTCTAACAAATGACAACAAAGTAGGTTAATGGCACTAAGAGTTACATCTAAATCAAACACTACGGGACTTAAAAATGCATAATAAATGGTTGACTATAATTAAAGGAGGTAAATAGTAGACTCTATTCCAAAAGAAGTAAATTGGAATATACATATAAGGTATTCATGAACCTTTGAAATTCTTATATAAGATAATATAATGTTACTGATGTCCAACAAATGACCACAAAAATAGGGCAATGGGAATGAAGAGTACAACCAAAATGAATACAATGTGGGAGTGCTAGTGCAACTCCTAGAAAGTTCCAAAAATAATACAAAGCAAGAAAACAACATAAGAACATGTGTATAGTAGACAAAATACATGTGGGAACCAAACAAGAGATAAACCTTCAAATATCTATATGAATTTTGAAATGATGCAACCTTTAAACCTAAGCTTATTGTCGTTGAAAAGGATATCATGTGCAGCATGATATTTCTACAAGTCTCAATCTAAACAGAGATTGTTGAGATCAAATGACCAGATTGATTTGCCAATATTTTCCCAATCTACTTCTTGGAATCAATTGCCATGGATTGTTCCAGGATAACCTAAATATGTTCCTCAAACCAGTACTAAAGCCTCTAATGGTTTCTGAATTATCTGTAGATCCTGGTTGGAAAACCTAAATTAGAGAAATGGTGGCATGGTAGCCTAATAGAGTACATTATATGATGACATGATAAGAACAATGTCTTTAAGAAAAAACATTTTCTTTAAGAAAAAACATTTTCTAAACACAAAATCATGAACACTCCTTGCAAGTGATACATACCAATTGTACAAACTCATTCCCATGGAAACTTACACCACTAACCATTACTTTATCTGTTGTGCTATCATTTATAGGCAATTAAAAAAACCATACAAAACATAAGGTGCAACTTACTAAGTAAAAACAATCACGCTTACCCTTCTATTAACTCCATAAATTATGGTTGCAATTCCTCATCCCTCAATCTTTGGATTCATTTTTATACTAAGTCCATTGCCTCATTGGAATATGTGACTCTTGAGTCTTGAGTTAAGATATTTTATTGTATCCCCTATCTTCTCAATCACTTCAAAATATGCTCACTTGGATTCCTAGTGGCTTAGTTGAAGACACTTCTTTTCATACCCTCTTCTTATAGCATCTCTTTCCTGAAAAATCAAGTGTTAACAAACATGACAATAGAATGGGAAAAGCATGTGTCATCTATCCTGAGAGATAAATTTAAGCATATACACTAGCATGCTTAAAAACTTCACAACAGATGTGCACAAAAAAATATTTGCACTCATAAACAACAAATAATACAAGACTGGTGTAGAAACATGATTAGAGAAACCAAAAAGTTACAAGGTAAAGGCATGTTGCATAATACCCAAAAGCTTACAGGGTGCATGAGTCTTTACCCTCCTATAGAACTGATCCCTCATAATTTGCGCATGAGCTAGCATTACAATATTTCCAAAATTACTTCCTCTAAGAAGATAAAAGGCTTTCACTTAAAGTCTTTAAACACCATACTGGACAATTCCATTAAGAAGGCATTGAAATATCATGTGCAAGTCCATCAATCATGTTCATGGGTGTACATATGTTTGAGATGGTAATCTTATCTATTAAATTTATTTGGAAACAAGAGTTCTGCTAGATCAATTAATCTGATATTCCAAATTTTTCCAAAATTATGCAAATGCAGTTTTTAGTAACCACAAAATCAATGCATAGGGTTGCAAACAATGGATGCTAGTTAGAAACAAGTCCTCAGTGTATTGGTCACTGTGAAAACCTAGCAACAAACCTACTAAAAATAAACATTTAGTACAACATGAAAACCATAAAAAACCTTGTTACATTGCACCTACTTTACATCCATATGCAGACTATATAGCCATACAGCAAGGAGAGAAATGCTACAATATGTGTTGTAACTCAAATTGACCAAATTAATTTTTTTTTGGCTTCTTCTATATTGGCTCAAACTCTACAGGATTTTTCTCTTCTTCAAACCTATTTGGGTGTTCTCATTCATTTGACATGTCACAACTCTGTCAAACATTTTCCATCAACAATACATGAGATCAAACCTATCTACTTGTATTTGGTGTAAACCAGATACTACATATTTGATCAAATTACCGTCAAAGGGAACAAGCTTGAATGTTGTGCCTTGAAGTTTCAAAATAGTTAGAAAGATTCACCAGTATGATTCATAGCTACTTTCTCTTTTCTTTTGTTGGAATTGAAAGCATATTGATATTGGCACTAGAAAAAAAATTGCTTAAGGCATCTGGGAAGTGCATAATCAAATTGCAATGGGTACCACCATAGTTATCATTAAGGGTGGCATTGGTCCTGTAAGGATTTCTACCAATGACTTACATGTGCTTAATTTAAATCATTTAAAATTAAAATGGTATAGGGTGGTTGTGCAAGGATCTAGGACAAAATTTTGAAGCCTCAAAAAGGTGAACGCATTAAGAATAATAACCTTTCTAAGACAACTAAAATAAACAAGCCCGTGGTAAAGAAAGTGATTAGGTGTTATACGTTTGATGGAATTCATGATAGCTATAGGCAAGGAAGTTTCCAAGTTGCAACTAAACCATGGCTTGTTTATGGCAATAGATCCAATAAAGAGAAACAGGGTGACCTCCACTTTTGAACAAGCTCAACTCATAAACTAAATGTTGTCAGCGCTTGGGACTTCAATGATGGCCAGTACAAGGTATTGTCGACTTCACCTGGTGAAAATGTTTTCGTTGATGTAGGAGATTCCTGTGAAATGAAAAATGTTTGCTTATATGTTGGCTATATATCAAATCATGTAATCTTAACCATGTCATTGAAACCCATAGATAATTATTAAGTTCAAGTTCAATTTTCTCTTGAACATAGAATTCTTTCAATGTTGGGTATCATATCTACATAGAGGTTGCCTTACCCTCCCAGTGCTTTTGACATTGGCTCGGATAGAAAAATGATGTCATTATGAAAAACATTTACATTTAGAAAATGATTAAGAGGGTCACTACAAAGACACAAGTTTCTATAATTTGGGATTCTATATAGTATTGGGTCTAAAACTTGGAGCGGGGGTCGGTTTATGTAATTCATTTGTTTCTAATTCAATAACAAAACAACTTCAGAAGGATATCATAAAGGTTTCCTGGAAAAATCATCTCATGACACTGTATTTAGTGCCAAAACGGTCAATCTCTTTGCACGGTTGATTCCTATTTGGGTAACATGTTTAATGTGTGGGGTTGTCTTTGCATGTTATTCTACTTTCTTCATAAAATAGGGCAACATAGTGCATGATGATTATTGAAAATATTGAGATCCCTCCTGCATCCTTGCAGTGTTTCATATCCTTCCGTATTTTTGTCCTTGTGCCAGTGTCTAACTGGATCTTTGCTCCACTAGCCAAAAAAATTACAGATCTCAAGCACGACATTATGATGCTCCAAAGGATAGGATTTGGGACATTTGTTTCTGTTCTTGCCATGATAGTTGCCACATTCATAGAAATCAAAAGACTTAAAGAATCAAAGGATAATGGTTTAGTAGACTTTCCCAATGCAACAATTCCAACATCTATCTTCTGGTTGCTTCAACCATGCATTCTTAATGGCATATCAGAAATTTTTTCAACTAGGTCAAGTACAAGTAACAATGAAGCTTATGAAATTTGGGGCAAAACCAGACACCTTCTACATTGAAGAAGCTTCTAGAAGAAATGGAAAAGGGAAACCTTATAGAAAAGCTTGAGATCTTATTCAACTCATGCATCCTTTGTGATTGGAAGGATTCAATCATCACATTGCAGAAAACCAAGGCTCTCTTGCCTTGATCTGAAGATCTCGACATCGTCCATTGGTGAATTAATGCAATTGCATGTAAAGCAATGGTGGATCCGTCAAAGGTAAAATGATCTTACAACCATAGTAGAGGCCAAACGTATTATAATACATTGGAGAGTGTTTCAAGCCCTTCATTGAGTGAACTTCATAGCTGGAGATGCTACTTTACTCCAAAATATTGGTGGGTAGAAGATATTGATGAGCTAAAAATAGGTTTGTATTGGAGAGTTATGTTGGCCATCAAATCAAATGGAAAGTTTTTTTTTTTTTTGTATTTGATTGGAGAAGCATTGTGAGTGTAAGCTTCTTGTGGTTACAGGGTATGTCCAAGGAAAAATCCAAGGTTGAAACAGAAAAATGAAATGCAATGAACAATTCTAATGATAAATATGAAGAGATTACTACAAAATATCAGCGACTTTTGGAGTCAATTGTTTCTTTATTGACACCAGAGAAGAGTTCAACCTCATGTCAATTTTTATCGAAGTTTCTCTAGGCAACAGCCATTTTAGAAAATACTAGAGCACTTCATGACACACTCACATTGTTTAATTGAGAAAATTTTGTTGTCATAGGTGCACTCAGGGAGTCCAGAGGTGTTACACACCTCCACCATTCTCACTTAAGCATGTTTAGTTGCAACAGGTATGCTAGGGAGTCTAGACGTGCTCCACACCTCCACCCTACTTATTGAGAATATCTAGTTGTCATCAATACACTAGGGAATCCAGAGGTGTTCCACACCTCCACCCTTCAACAAGTGAACTAAGGAATCCATAGGTGTACCATACCTCCACCCTTCTTACTTAAGCGTGCTCATTTGCAATAGGTGTGCTAGGGAGTCCAAAGGTGCTCCATACCTCCACCCTTCTTATTGAGAATATCTAGTTGTCACCAATACACTAGGGAATCCAGAGATGTTCCACACCTCCACCCTTCGATAGGTGTACTAGGGAATCCAAAGGTGTACTATATCTCCACCGTTCTAGATTAAGGATATTCAGTTGCAATCTTATTCTTGGATTCCAAAGGTATTCTTCCTCCACCCAACAACCATGAGGGATTCCAGAGATAAAATATCCACCCTCACTTGACTCGGGGATTCTAGAGATATTCCTCCACCCTGAGATAGAAACATGTGAAAGGTTTTAACTATTATTGATTGTGGTCACCAAATGAATAGCTAAATAAACACACCCATACCCAAAAAGGTGAATTCTTCATGCCACAATCATTCGGTCCATGCAACATCAATTCTAGATCATCACAACCCATCCAATCATTTGAAGAATTGTTGGATGCTCCAACCCCATACTATTATAAATAAAATTCTTCCATTTTGAAATATCTAAGACAAATGGGCAACCATCAAAGCGTGGGGATTTCTTTTACTTTTTTTTTTTTAGAAGAGGTTCTTTTCTATGATGTCATTGTCAAACTTAGAGTGGTCAAATCCCTTAATCACAATCCATGCAAACTCACCCTGCAAAGATTCGGTGGATATCTGGTTTACAACTTCCAAAATAGTTTTGGCAAATACCATCTATCATAATCAGTTAAGGGAGCCACAAAATCCCATGAAAAATTGGTTGAGTTTTGAATCAGATATGATAGTGGTGGACACTGGAAATTACTAAAGATTATTTCGTTGAAACATTTAATAGGATGCAAAATGAGAAATCTCTTAGAATGGATGGTTTTCCTTGTGAATTCTTCAAGAAGTGGAAGGTACCTAGGCATGATATGTTTGTATGGCTCAGTGAGTTCTTCATACCAAAGTCAAGGTTTGATGAAACCTATCCCTAAAGTACCAATTAGATACCATTAGTTGATGGTAGTGGATTCTTAACTTATCATGTCTTACAAATTTCTTGCTAAGGTTCTTGCCTTGAGGGCTAAATGCATTAGTATACATATTTTCTAAAGGATTTGTGATGTATCCAGTGAATATTTATTCTTAACACAGTGTTGACAACCTAGGAGTTAAGGAAATTTGACAGGCTAGTAGATAATATCATTTTATTAATGTCTAGTAAATTACAACAATAACAACGCAATGGGATTGGTGAGTATGAAAATGTTGATGCATATTGGGAGTGTAAAAGACAAATCTTAAATAAAGCAATATGCAGGAAGTAAGTAAAATAGAGTGAGGTACTACCCTCTAGGCTAAGACTTAAAAACTAAGTTATAATGGTTGAAAATAGATTTGGGACAAATGGGCCCAGAATATAAAATACAAATAGTGGAAGCAAACCAAGATCTGCTAGATGAGTGTTGAATGAGCCAAAGGAGTTAGGGCAGTACGTTCTTTTATTCAAAATTGATTTTGACAAGGCTTTTGATAGGGTGGACTAGTCATTTGTTACAAATATAGTCACTTGGATTTGTTTTGGATTCGTGGTTTCTTTCTATGGTAAATACTCTCTTCAATAATGCATCGGCCTTCATTTCTATTAGCAATAAAAATCTTGGAAAATATCAATAAATTTAAAACAAAACAAAATTAAATTAAATTAAAATTATTCATTTTTTTAAACATCTAAAGCAACAACATCAAACAAAAGTATTAGAGTTAATACGGATCTATGTTGATCATAAAACACAGTTGCAATGGGATAACAAAGGGATGTAGAGAAATTGTGCAATAGTAATAACATATACAACTAGAAACAACATGTTGTTGTGGCCTGATATTGTCAATGGTTGTCCCTGGCTTAGTGTTTGAAATTTAAAATTGGATGTTAACTCTTTCAAATTAAATTTGTAAGAATTTAAAAGATATAACCCTAGTATTTAAACTAAAATTACATCCCATGTTCTCAAACATTACATATCTCCTACATGATTACATTTTAAAATGGCAACAAAGTATTGTTCTCACAAAAGTTTATGCCCGAGGATATATCATTAACATGGCAACATAAACTTATCCTAAACTATGGAGCAAGTGAAAACAGCATGAAATATAAATATAATACATTACAAGCAGGCAACCATCTTCTCCAGCACAAGAGACAAAATGACTTTTCATATTTCCAAGTAACACATTCAAGAGAGTTACAATTACAAGTCTTTGTGTTAGAGTTGGCACTATGAAAATTTGCAAATAAAAGTTGCTTAATATGGGATAATCACTAGACTTTGCATTGGCATTATTCCTATCAGCACCCTCTTGTATTGTTGTAGACATAAGCACAAGATAATGCCTAATAAAATCCATTGCAAATTCACACTTAAAATTTGGATCTCCTAATAACTTGAAAATCAACTCATGAAGCTTTGACACTACTTTCTTATGCAAAAATTGTTCAGTCCTTAGCAGAATATCCAGCAACCCATACTAGGAAGAAGTTAATAACACATCAATGTTGCAATAAAATTCACTAGTCTCTCTCTGCATTCACAAAAACTAAGCATCATTTCCACAATTACATAAGTTGTCTTGTAAGCAACATTTTCCTCTACTTTTTGTTCATCCCATTTCTTTGGCTTGCCTTCGACCACTATTTTTGCAGCTAGTAGATGCTCTTTCCATTCAATTATAAGGGACCCCAAGACATTCTTTGCAAATTTTTCATATTTTAGTGGTGGGGGCTGCTCCTATCCTAGACCTCTATGTTTGGAGAAAAAAACATTTTGATTTCCACGTTGTTTCATCTCCGCAATCACAACAACCACCACCTATGTGAATCATGGATTAATTGTGATTGACATGGTTGCCAATTCTAGAACAAGGAACACAAATAGCACAAATAGGTTGCTTCTCACATGTTTGGCACCTATATGCAATGTCATTGTTTTGCAAAATTGCCCCACAAACACCTTGAGTACCAGTTGCTTGATTCTTGAGTTCATGAAGAACTACCTGAGGCTCCTCAAACACTAACAATTGTACCCAATAAATGCTTTCACAAAGTTTATTTTTAATTATAGATGAATATGTTACTCCATTTACTTCGTCAATGCCATGTAAAAGGAAAGATATAATTGATTGTAGCTTTGAACTATTATATTTAATACAAGTTACCAATCATGGTTGAAATTGCTCTAATTTCTCCTTAGGTATGCCAAACTTCATAAGCCTTTTTCAAAACACATTAATACATATACTTAAGAGTGAGAAAATATATAGTAATATATCTTGTCAAAGAAATGAATTTTAGGCAACCCACAACATTGTCAGGAATTATAACATTCTTGGACTACATTAGTTCAAAGTATAACATACTTGTAGAATATAACTAAATTTTGCAAGTGGTAATAATTAATTCAAGAGAGTTGATGAATTTACAATTCTTAGTGGCACTTTATTATGTTTAGCGAGACAAGAGTGGTAGAAATGGTGTCCTTTAGGTGGTCTAGTGGTAAGTTCAAGTGTTTTCCATGAGTTGGCCGAGCATTTCCCAACTGTGAGAACATGTTATTGCAATTAAAAAAATATATTAATGATGGTCCCCAATCTAATGCAATATTCATTGATGACGTCGGGGTTTTTACGTCTAGGTCACTCTGACCAAAAACATATCCCTTGTCCTAGCTTTGTATCCAGAGGTCATCATGTTGTAAAGTTGATATAAGGAATTTTGTCCCCTTTGTTCAAAAAAATGGTTTATCAATCAAACTAGAAAGATGTCATATAAATAACCAATGATCTTGTTACGCAATTACTTATCATTATTGGTAAAGAGATGATTATGCTACCCAATTGTTGTATCATTCAAAATTATAGTAGAATTCGATGTCCTAAAATATAACAAGAAAAAAATAAACGATAATTCATGTTCATCTAGAATTACATATCAACCAAAATTGGTTGATGTCAATGCTACTGCAAAACCCTAAAGAAAAGCATAATCATTTATATACAAACTAGGTAAATTGTCAAAACCTAAATGTGATAAGGATAATAGTTAAATCCACGTCTCCAATGAAATATACTAATTCAATCTACCATATCCAATTTTATTATTAGCATCTCAAGTTATTCAAAGTAGGAATGAAATGCTTCCCAATGCTTGTTACTGCCATTATATTAGAATTCTTAAATTAACCTATTCAAAGATAATGTTTAATAAAACCTTAGTCCTGATGCATTGAAAGCCCAGTTATGACTGTACCCCACTGATAAAATTTATAAGGATGGTAAGGTGCCTTGGGAATGGCATCCATTTCTGACAGAAATGACAATTGGATCTACACTTCCATTCAATCTCTAGCAACCATGGATTGAGTCGCACCAACACTCCCAGAATGCAGAGAGATAAGATGTGATGGATTTGTTTCAACAATTAAGGAAATGAAATGGTTGTTAGTTTTCTATATCTGGTATCCCATGCCTTCTTCCTTCTTATCGAAAGGCGTTGGATTGCCTGACTCGCAAAAGCATGACATCTTCCACCGCCATAAAAACTATTGAATCTCCATCTCCCTGCATATTTCCAAAGGGGCACAGACAAAGATGGGTTTAGTCACATATCAAGGAATGAGACTATTGGGAGGAGTTTCCTATTGATTAACAAGTTTTACTTAAGTAATTATACTCAATATAAGTGGTCGTATGCTTGAACAAATAACAATCTTAATGAATTCATTTTTGGGTAGTAGAGTTGGCATTGAATGGTTCAGTGAATGTTGACTTATGACACACATCCTATATGGTTACATATAAGAGGCATTGTGACCTATATCATAGAATATAAAAAATGTATTTCAAAATTCAAGCCTGTGAATACACTATTGAAGTAGTATACAACCAAAAAAATGGTTCAATAGGAAACAATGTCACCATATTATTTGCCTAAGTCATGCATTTCACTTTCTTTTCATATTGAGATCTTACCTTTACATGTTCAACTCCATCTTCAGCAATCCATGCTCTATTTGAAATCCATTAGCGAACAACCTAATTCCTACTCTCTTCATCATAACCAATGATGGGAGATCCTATTCGTACTTTAACCTAAAATACAAGGGTTCAGAAAGTATGAAATTCTTATAGCCAGGTCTAGACTCTATATTCAACATAGACCCAAAGAAGAATTACATGGGGAGAAAGAGATATTTCAACTAACCTAGCTATCCCACTGCACTCTTTCCAAAGACTTTCCAAATATCTTGCAATTGACACAAATATCAAGAGAATACTATCAGACAAGAGACTTATTAGCATTACCATTATCTCCCTCATCACCCTTTTTTTATTCTTCTTATCATACAACTGAGATATTGATTTAGTAGGGGTTGAAATTGCATCTGTAGCTTCTACTTTTTGAAGAGAGTGTTCAAGGTCTTTGCCTATATAAAAGGCTAGAGTGAGTAGTTTCAAAGTCTGGAGAATAGATTCCTCACCAAAGGAAAATATCTCATTCAATAATAATTGTAACACATTAATATGTTAATAGAAAGAATTTTTCTAGTTGTGAGGCCTGGTTGTTGCAACTTCAAAAATATCAGAAAAGCACTTGACTAGTTCCAACCTTTCTCATATGAAAATGTTTTCGAGATACCCCTAGTCTTATGTATAAACTTGTTCAAACTCTTGATTACTATATTTATCTTCCAAGCATCCCTCATAGTGTAATAATGACTTTTCTTCCACACCAATGCAAAAACAACCTTTGTGCATATTTTCTCACAAATGTTGTATGGGGATTACTGATATAATTGGATAACTCTTCTTGACACCCGTCCAATTTAAGATCTTTATTGACAAGGAATTTGTATGCAGAATCTACTCTTTCAGATGGTTTATCTGATTTTTCTAGTCATATTATATTGTAAAGCAATTGAAATGTATTTTCTAATAGAAGCCTGTGGAAATCTGAAAATATATTAGCACAATGAACTTTAGAATAAGAATATGAGAAGTAAGGAAAAAAAATTCCAGCTGGAAATTCTCATTTCACTGTTAGTAAGACACCACATGTTGTCCCAGGAACTGTTATTGGCCCAAATTCCATATTTCAAGATGGACTCTTGAATAGTTGCACCAATTATTTTAGAATATACATAAGATATTTGACAAAATATTGTTGTCTTAAAGCATCACATGCTTGATCTAGTTAGGATGCAATTCA
>Ga0139314_100360_pt1 | contig 11816 bp, 6 predicted proteins | sample In2P11_FD_99376 | JGI IMG/M metagenome (GOLD analysis project Ga0139314, IMG submission 99376)
GTTGCGCCGACTGCGCAGCGGGGGGGTCACAGGGGGGGCGGCAGCCCCCCCTGTCCGGGGGGTTTGTGGGGGGCGGGTAGCCCCCCTCTACGGGGTCCGGGGCAGCGCCCCGGGAAAAATTTTTTTTTGGACCCTATATTAGGTTGGGCGAACCTACCTATGGTTTTGTGCATGATTTTCGCACATGGTATTGGACGCGATGGTTTTTCGGTCCATGGTATTGGATGCTTCGGCATGTATAAATATGTATTGTAACATTGAAAGGAACATAATGAAAAATCAAGCTGGTAGTCCCGATTTTGGGATCCAAGGAAAAATCTCTGTGCATATGTGTTTTATGGGTTATGCTCTCGCATTGTTTATTTTCTTTGTTTAAGAATTCGTATGCAGGTAATTTCTGTACAGGGTTAAAACCTACACCACCTTCAGTAAATAATCTTTGCGATCGCATAATTATCATCTTTTGAACCTTGGTCGTGTTATTACCATCACCTCCACTCTTTTCTAGCGGATCATACACCTCCATTTGATTGTTTACCCCTTTTGAGGAACAGCTGCAATGAGTGGTTCTATTAGCCACCTTCTTTACACTGCCATGATTGAAAAGTTCCAAACCTTACCTGGAACTAGTTGCTATCCAGAAACATCACTCGTTCCTCAAAAAACGAGTCTCCTTTAAGCTCTTTTCATCTAACTCATAAAATATGAAAAGATTGCCGAGAAATTTGCCTCTCTAGCTTGTTAAAGCAATTGGAAGTGCCATCCCTCCTCTAGATTTTAATATTTTTGGACCTGAGGGATTATTACACAAAAAGATCAAGCGCTTGTCTTGTTCGGCTCGTTAAAACTATCGAAAATTCATCCCTTTCATATTATTTTATACTTTTTCAGACTTAAGGGATTACATTACGAAAAAGGACCACTGGAGTTGCCTTTCCGTCCCTTTTTAGACTCTCTAAATTGAAAGGACCGAGTTATATTTGTCATTAAACTTGTTAAAACAATAGCGACAAACTTGTCCATGTAGATAAGAGCGAGTTTCACTATCACTAGGCTCATTAAAACATAGTGACAGGTTTTCCCAAAGGGAAAATTATAGAACAAGCATATGTTATCATCCTCAAGCTTGACAAAAATAAAGAGGTACTGGTCAGGAATGAATAGGAAAAAGGGAAGAAAACTTGAATAGCTTCATTGGTAGCAGGTCACTCTTGAACATGACACTTTCACTCTGTCACCATGATTGATTCGGGTTGGGTTATTACACTGAAATGGATTGGTAGCATTGACCCCAAGGGGTTATTCCATTCACCTTGGGGTCAATGCTACCAATCCATTTCAGTGTCACCAATATGTTCAAGAGAAGTCACTTAGAGAATTCACCAACCTCGCTAACGCCTCATCTACTACAATACCTTCACTCTCCATTTTTCATGACCACCACCCTGAACCTTATATCATCAGATCATTTTCACCTCCACAAAATCATTTACTCTGTTCCGTGTTGTAGATGTGGGATTCATTAAGGCCCTCCTATGATGGGTCACTTCTTGTCAACATCAACTCATTACCCAAGAATTTGACTTAGGAACAACCCTTTCAGTACTTTGAAGCTTTCATGCCTCAATGGCAAGTTTCTCACTTTCGGCGACAGGTTTACATCAATGGCCTTTGACCGAAATATTTTACGTGGTGTTTGACATTAAATCATGTATTCACACCATGTGAATTTTACTACAGTACCTTGAGGGTCATCATCATTAACGATGATTCCTCTCACACCTATTAATAGCTTACATCATTGGCTGGTAATCAGGTGATGTCTTTCCATGTTCGATATCAGAACATCTTTTCACATGGATCGACTTGTACTTTGGGTGAAGATTGAATGAGTTTGAAGACCCTGGATCTAGTTTCATCCATCTGGGCTGCGATATATTTAGAAAAATAAAGACATCAAATGTACGTCGCAGCTGCACAGATAATCATCCAAACTAAAGGATGATGGCTCTACCAGAATCATCAATCTGCCACATAGACAATTGTCTGTCTTATGTACATGAATATGAATTTATAAATCTGAGCATGGGAATGCCGCCTCAGCTAGATCATGAAAATATTATGAAGATAATGTATTGTATTGTATCTTATTACAGGTCACCTTCCAGTTCGAAAAACCTCGAACCCTCATTATAAAGCACTTCACCCGACATCAAAAGATTTACGACCTCATGGTTTAGGGGGCGACTGTTATAGACATATTTGGGCACTGCAAACCCAATCACATATGTCCATAAACCAAGGGCTTATAAACCCCTAAAAGTGTTGTTTCATACCCTAAAGGAACAAGGTCAGCTGATTACATCATATCCCAGAAGTTCTCCATGAAAAACTACTCAGAACTGGTCAAAACTCAACCATACAGACTGCTCCATGCATAGGGTGTGATGCATCTCACCTATTACACATGGGGGGTGCGATGCATACTGGAAAGCCCTTCTGTAGGGTGTGATTAGCGAGAGCAGACAAATGGTAGAAGAAGTTTGCTAGGTGGAAACCCAGAGAATCTTCTAGAAACTGCTCATATGACACTTGCCTCTCTAAATTTGCCCAGCGATGAGTAAGAGATTTAAAATTCCAAGTGGAACCAAGAACTATCAGTGAAATGACACTAATCAAAATCCAAAAAGCTGACTCACTCTCCTATAAACATCTATATATGGATCCCTCATCCTAGAGATCCAGAGGCTGGAATTTTGTAATTTGCAAGGAAGTGCTATTGGTTTCTCTTTGAAGGCATTGTTGGGTCACCTTGCTTTGTATGAGGTGAAGATAGCTTTCATGCTAGGAGGATGATGATGGATCAGATAGCTTGGTTGTAATCCTATCTTCTACTACTTCTATTAATAAAGGTATTTGAGTTTTCCTCCATATGCTTGTATATCTCTGAATCTTGTATTTGTATATGCATTTATATGGTTAATTTACATCTGATGCTACATTGTTTATGGTTATAGATCTCTATGTTTTGATGGTATTTTGTTGCTTTGACTCTACAGGTGTTCTTTGAAGCAGGACAAGTGAGAAAGGAGTGGCGAAAGCTCTATCAAAGGAGAGAGGAGACAAGCAAGGAGACTAGCGAACGACTGAGGTTGGTACTCTCTGCTTCTCTCTCATCTATCTCTCATAAAGGAAAACACAAGTGACTTTAGTTTTTTTGTTTCTAAGATAGCTACCCATCTTAGTGGGACTAGCAGCTCTGAATGGACACTAGTTTTCCCGATAACAAGCACACATATCTGCCTCAGACTGTTTCAGCTCATCGGATGGAGGCAGTCTTCCGAAGGGAGACATAGAGTGGGTAGTGGAGCTGTGTGCATCAGAGGCATGGACTACAGGGCAGACGGTGCATCCAGAGATACAATCCATCCTTGATCAGTATGCCATAGTGTTTGGGGAGATTCCACCAAGACAACCACCGAATCAGGTGTTTGAGCACACCATCGAGCTTGAGCAGGGTATACAGGCAGTGATTACAACCCGCTATAGGTACCCCAAGGTCTATCAGGATGAGATTGAGTAGGCTATCCAAGAGTTACTGGCTCTTGGGCACATTCGACCAAGCACGAGTCCTTTTGCTTCTTCCGTGGTGTTGGCGAAGAAGAAGGACGGTACATTGAGGATGTGCATTGACTACAGGGCCCCGAACAAGAGGACCCTGAAGAATAGGTACCCCATACCCAGGATCAATGAGTTGATGGATGAGTTAAGAGGAGCACGGTTCTTCTCAAAGATTGATTTGAGATTTGGGTACCATCAGATTCGCGTGAGGGAACAGGACATTCCCAAGACCACCTTTAGGTGTCACTATGGGCACTTTGAGTTCTTGGTGATGCCTTTAGGGCTAACCAATGCCCTCACTACATTTTAGTCCTACATGAATCACATCTTCCGTAGTCACTTGAGGAAGTATGTGTTGGTATTCTTTGATGATATTCTCATTTACAGCAGGACTTGGGAGGGGCATCTCCAGCACATTGAGACAGTATTGCGTATCTTACAGGACCAATAGTTCTATGCCAAACTCTCTAAGTGTGAGTTTGGGTTGACGAAGATGTTGTATCTGGGACACATCATAGGGGTGGATGGAGTGAGAGTACACAAGGAGAAGGTCAGGGCCATCAGAGAATGGCCAGAGCCGAGAAACATGACAAAACTTCGAGGATTCATTGGCATTTGTACTTACTACCGGAAGTTCGTCAAAGGTTTCTCACAGCTTGTTGCACCCCTAACATATTTGATGAGGAAGGGGGCATTCATTTGGTTTGATACAGTGCAGCAAGCCTTTGACAGGCTCAAGGAGGTTATGAGCAGCTGCCCAGTGCTTGTGTTGCCAGATTTTATGTAGCCATTTGTTTTGGAGTGTGATGTGTCAGGAGATGGGATCAGTGTAGTGTTGATGCAAGGAGGTCACCTTATATCCTTTGAGAGTCGGAAGCTCCTACTGCACAAGAGGTTGTATTCTATATACGACAAGGATATGCTGGCGATCATGCATGCATTGGCTAAGTACCGACAGTATTTGGTGGGTAACAAGTTCAGGGTGAGGATTGATCACAATAGCCTCAAGTTCTTTTTGGAGCATAAGCAGCTACAGGAGTGGCAACAGAAGTGGATCAGTAAGATCCAAGCATATGACTTTGACATTGAGTATGTCAAGGGTAAGAACAACATGGTAGCAGATGCCCTTTCACGTATACCAGCCACATTGTCTCCTATCAGCTTGGATACATACTGGAGGGCTCGACTCTTAGTAGAGTACTCCAAGGACAGGTTTGCATGTGAGGTTCTAGATGGGCATGTGGCAGATGAAAGGTACAGGGTGGTTGATGAGATCATCTATTACAGGGACCGAATCTTATTGAATGAGGGGTATCAGCTCAAGAAGAAGATACTCCAGGCATCACATGATTCACCATTGGCAAGACATCAGGGGTTCACCAAAACCTACAGGGCCATGTTGAGGGCCCCGAAGTCGGGTCGACAACAAGGGGGATACCCACCCAGTCCGGAACCTGGTTAGCGGCTCCTTACCCGTTTGGAGTAGCGTGTCCAACTGGGGGTAATGGGACCAGTTTCCCAATGTGAATGGTGTGCGTGTGTGTGTAGTGTTTGATGGTATTAATCTAAAGGTTTCTCTAAACTAGTCTTAATTCTAACTGCTAAACTAACTCTATGCTAATGTAATCTAATGAAGAGAAACAGTACATCTAGTCTACGCTAACCCGGGGTGTTTTATTTTGTTATGCGATCTAGAAATATTTCAAACAACAGTTGGTAATAAAGATCATTCAACTGTTATCAGAATATAAATCGATAAAGATAAACCATTCTGCATAAGAAGTTAGGCAAAGTAGTTGTGAACAACATATCGCATAATCAGTTTTCTATATGTCAAGCATAAATAAATGACCCCACCGTGCAGAAGTGCCAAATGGTAATACAGACATTCATACAGTAACATATAAAGAACTCAGCTGTGTATTACTTTAGGGATACTAGCAGAATTTAGTCAAGAGATAAAAGTACCATTTGTGACTGATTTCACTAATAAACTTCAAGCAATAATGATTTATTTCTACTTGTTCTAATATCTGCTAAGAGTACAGAAGTGCAACATCAGTAACAGACATTAAAATGCAAACATAAATAAATCTCGATCCATCCATTCATCAAAAACCTCCTCTGAGGGTGCAGAAGTGCATGTTCTGAGGACAAGTTTTTTGACAGATTTCCGGACCCTTCTCCAAATGCCATGAGAAGGGTTAAATACTACTAACTAATTAATCTTAATTACACGAAATTAGGGAATCGGCTTCAAATGACCGCCCTTTACTAAAAGCAAATTTATTTCTAAAACTTTAAATCTAATTTCTGACCGTTTCTGTATATTCTCTTTAGTGTTGTCAACATCGCAACATTTTCCTGGGAACAGTCGGTTGGCCGCCTTCTTCTTTCGCTCGGGAGATAAAAGTGGAAATAACAAGAGTTGGCACTTCCTTCTGACAGACCAGAAGATATTTTCGAAAACCTTTCTCTAGCTGGGTGTATTCGCCGCATGTATACTTAGCACAACCCAGGTTCTTCTCGAACTGATTTTGTTGTTGCTATTCCGGTTTCCGGTCGTGCGAATGACTGAGTGGGTTAGGAGTCGCGCTGTATGGACAATCCCCTGTTTCGAGAATTGTTTCCGCTCTTTGTTCCAGGCTTTTCTGGAGCGTCTTCCTTCTCATGCGCTTCTTCCTCTGCTTTACCAAGTCTGAGCTTCAGGATCTTTTGTGAACACGCTGCTTTTGTGCGCCTTTGACTCTGAGTCCTGGATAGTCTAATTTCATCAGTGCCGGTTGGCTTATAGTCTGGAATCCGTGGTCCTGCTGCATGTGGCATCCATTTGTGGAGGCATCTTCTCTCTGCTGTCTGATTGGCGCTTTTCCTTTTCCTTTAGATATTTCCTGCATATAGATTTATATTAGTTGCATGTCTTGTAGTCTACGCAAAGAAGAAGGGAAATGAAAAGATTGACATGAAAGCATTAAACTCTAATGAATGCATAATCCTGACATTCATCATGACTTGACTCTTCGAAAAATGCGATGCAATCATTCCTTGATACTCAAGCATGCGGTCATTAATTTCCTTTAAGGCGCGCGCTTAATCTTGGGTCTATTGGGTATGTCGGAGAATTCGTGAGATGAGTCTTTTCATATCGCAGATCACAGATCGCGGTTCGCCGATATCGCAAATCGCAGATCGCTGATCGCAGATTTTATTCAATGGTTTATGCCGCCTAGTGCGACGTTTGCGATGTGCAATGTCGCATATCGGCGATCGGCATTTCTTGAAGGTCTTATTTTTAGAGAGTGCTTGGGATGCATGCGATGCGATGAATTTCGCATCGCTCTTTCGTGGTTTTGTTTTCCGTGCTTAGGTAATGCTTCAGCCTTCCCTTGTGATGCGATTTAAGCCTTAGGGAGAAAAATACAAAAATTTAAAAAATATTTTTGGGATTTTTCTTTCAGGGTTCCCCCCTTTGCTCGATGTTATTGCTAATATCGAGCAAAGAGGGGGGGTTGTTGGTGACCACAACAATGGCGATTCACTATGAAGAACCAGTTATCTCTGCTTGTTCTATTGCATTTTCACTTCCAAAACAGAAAAAAATTTCTTATGCCTAAATTTTGTTATGGACAAATAGAGTATTACCCCTTATCCCGTCAATGATGTTTCGTCACAACTTTTATTTCATTCCGATTGTTTGCTCCCTCTGGGTTATTTCTTGTATTCACACCTAGACATTACTCAGTTCTTTTCAAAGACAAAATAAGGTCTTCTCTGCGCACTGGCTTTGTAAAATATGCTCATTTGTCGTAGGTAGAGCCTCTGCTGCCTGCAAGCGTCCATAGCCTCGACAGGGTTACCATGTTATCCAGCAATGATCCTTTTTCCTGTTTAAGGTTATTTACAACATACCAGAGAAAAATCCTTTTGACACTTTTTTTTTTTTTTTTTATTCTCTAAAGAACAATGTCTTGGTTTGGTGGCCAAATTATGACACAGTCATTCACTTGATTTACACTTTTGCTGAACAAGCTGGCTCGTGATGAGACCCCTTGTCTTTTGATTGCAACAATCTTGAGTCGTTGCCCTGTTTTGGTAGACAGTAGTGGCAAAGTCAGCAAGTTATAATATCTATGATCATGATAAGCCGGCTCGTGATGAGACCTCTCATTCTTTGAGATATAGTGTTTTCTTGGATTGTTTCTCTGGATGCTGCGATTTCCTTAACAGGGAGGAAGTCATTGTTTTTCCTTAAGAAAGCTCTGGACGACAATAATAGAGTTTAAGAACAGCAGTTTTGCAGAGAATAATTATTTTGCTATTGATGATACTTTTCATTGCATTGGCATAAAACAATTTTTTGCCAAAAGTTACTTTCATCCCAGATTTCTTTGTGAAGTTGAAACTAACATCATATTCAAGCTAAAGTTAACTCTATCTGTCAATAATAAAAGTCAGATTTTTTTCGAAAAGTTTTACTATTTATACAACTGAAATCAAAATCTGATAGAGAAATGGTATGTTTCTTCATGAATATAATTTATGATCATTCACAACCAACCTTATTTATAAGAACTAAAAACTAAAAACTAAAAAAAATAAAACTAAAATTATCCTACAAAAATAGAAGGATGACCTTCTATGGAAAATACATTTTGAGGATTTGTCCATTCACAGGCAGAGAATCTATCCTACCTGTCAAGTCCTGCAACACAAAAGTCGACGGGCCTATGACCTCTACCATCTAAAAAGGACCAAGCCATAGCTTCTGGAATTTCGTATGTTTGCCCTTTTCTTCGTGAGCCTTATCCCATTTCAAAACTAAATCTCCCATCTGAAAGTTTTTTCTGGTCATTATGTTCGAATCAAAAGAGGATTTTATCAGCGCTTGGTGGTGAGCATGGGTTTTCTTGGCCTGTTCTCGTTGTTCTTCTAGCTTGATTATTTCCATTTGCCTTAGCTGTAAGGGAGAAGTAGATACTTCATCAATGTATTGTACGAAGGACAAGGGGGGAATGACTAAGTGAGTAGGAAGAACTGCTTCTCTCCCGTAAACTAAATTAAAGGGAGAAGTGCCGATAGAGGCTTTCTTTGTAATTCTGTCTGCCCATAAGGCGTTTACCAGCGCTTTATGCCAATTCTTTTGATTTTGGTCCACTGTCTTTTTGATAATCCTTATTAGGATCTTGTTCGTTGATTCAGCCAGCCCATTACCTTGCGGATAGTAGTTGGCAGAATACTTCAGTTTGAACCCTCTTTTGAGCGCGAACTCAGTCATGGTATTTCCAGAAAAATATGAAGCATTATCAAATATTAAGGCTGTTGGAAATCCAAACCTAGTAATGATAAACTGATCTATGAATTCAATAATGTTTTTAGAATTAGCTGTCTTGAGAGGAACTGCCTCTACCCATTTAGTAAAACAGTCAGTTGCCGTGAGGATATACCTATGTTGTTTAGAGGAGTGAGGAACGATCTCACCTATTATGTCCAGGCCCCATTGGCTGAACGGCTGTTCGATGTTAACCGGCTGTAGTGGCATGGATGACTTCTTTTGTTTTCTTGCAGCAGTTTGGCAGACTTGGCATTTCCTTACGTGATGGTACGAGTCTTTGAACAGCGTGGGCCAGTAGTATCCTGCACGTAAGATTTTGTGTGTGGTGGCTTCTCCAGCATAGTGTCCACCTACTGGTCCATCGTGGAGTTCCTGCAAAACCTTTTCGGCTTCAGTTTTCTCAAGACATCTAAGGAGCACAGAATCATAATTCCTTTTAAACAGGGCATCATTTACGAGCTGGTATTGTTTAGCTTTTAATCTCAGGGCTCTCTTCTTGATGTGATCCAGGTGAAATGTAGCATGCCCGTTTTTCAGGAAATAAATGATGTTAGCATATAATGATTGTGCGTCGTTTAGGCTTACCTCATACGCGTGTACCTCTTCAGATGATTTTTCGGGGATTTGCGATGCTCCAGCTAACATCTTGCAGAAGCCTTGGCCTCTTACGATGTGTGCCGGCTTGATCTCCAGGTCGTATTCTTGCAAGGCGATGATCCAATTTGCTCTCTTTTCGCCCACATCTTTTTGTATTAGGAGGTTTCTTACTGCTGGGAATGGTACTATGACCTTGGTATGGGCCTTTAGCAAGAAAGGTCTGAAATATTTAATTGCTTTGAAAACGGCGTATGCCTGTTTCTCTACGTCTGAATATTTCAGCTCAGCACCTTGTAAGTTTGAGCTAAAGAATGCGATCGGAGCTTCTACCTTTTCTTGATTCGCTTGAGTCAAGATCGCAGCATAAGAATTCTCTGAGGAAAACGTGTATAATACAAAGGGCTCTGAAAAATTTGGGGTTGCTAGAGATGGAGCGTTGATGATGGCTTGTTTGATTAAGTTAAATGCTTCGTGCTCGTCTAGACCCCATTTAAAGTTTGAATTCTTTTTTATCATTTTTTGTAAAGGAGAAATAATACGTGAAAAATCTGGGACAAATCTTTTCACAAAATTGATCTGTCCTAGGAAAGATTGCATGGTCTTTTTGTTATGAGGCATGGATATCTCGGAAATTTCTTTGATTCTGTCAGGTTCAATGTGAATGCCAGATTTGGACACTATGAATCCTAGCAATTTTCCTTCACTCAACGCGAAAAAAGATTTCTTCGGGTTAAGCGAGATCCCATACCTTAAACATCTTTGAAAGATTTGCTTCAAATCTTTGAGTTTGTCGTTTTGGTTCTTGGAGTATACAGTTATATCATCCAGGTAGATCACTACCGATTTATTGACTAAACCTTTAAACGCAATGTCCATGGCTCTCTGAAAAGTGGCGCCGGCGTTGATCAGACCGAATGGCATTTTCCGATACGCGTAGGTACCCCATTTAGTTCAGAAGGTGGTTTTTAATTGATCATCTGGGTGTACCAACACTTGATTATATCCTGAAAATCCATCCAGGAAAGACATTAACTCTGAGCCTGCGACTGCCTGTAATATTTGCTCCATAGGTGGGAGGGGAAAATTGTCTTTCTGACAGGCTTTGTTGAGATTCCAGAAGTCGATGCAGATTCTAATATCTCCATTTTTCTTCCTAACAGGTACCATGTTGGATACCCATTTGGAATGTCTGACTGGGAAGATTATTCTGGCTCTCAACAATTTATTCAGCTCAGTTTTTATCTGATTTTCCAAGTTGGGGTGGATTTTTCTGAGCTTCTGTTGCACAGGTTTCTCGTTGTCAATCATAGGAATAGTGTGTTGAATGATAGAAGTGTTGTAAGTCTTCAGCTCATCGTAATTCCAGGAAAAGACGTTTTTGTATTGTCGTAGAAGATAGATATATACTGATTTTTGTTCAGGAGCTAGGCCTTGACCTAGATTAACGTTTTGCGGCTTCTCATCGGTTCCTACGTTCACTGATTCATAGTTCAGATTTGAACTATAGAGTTTGGCATTAGCTGACCTTTTGAACCGAATTTTCAAGTCGTATAAGTCTTCTAGTTTGACCACCGATTTGGGTATAACATTATCAGTGCTATTTTGTTGTATCTAGTGATCATGACAGTCTTCGTCGATTATCTAGTTTGAGTAGGATCCTTCGGAGGTGAGGAAACTTACGATGTCTGGGTCGTCGTTGAATACTCTCCAGTTGGTGATGTTGTCAGGGATAGATGGTTTAAAAATCAATTCTATCGAAAACCTATCTGGACTAAAGTCTTCGGAGGGGATGAGTCTGGAGGCTACATTAGCTAACAGGTCTGCGTTTGCATTGTGAAGTCTCGGGATTGACGAAATATTGAACGCTGTAAAATGTGCAGTGAGATCTTGTACTAAAGATTGATAGTGCTTTAAATGATTAGACAGGCAGTGTATGGTGTTACGTACCTGTTTGACGATGATCTCAGAATCTCCAAAGACTTGAAGATATTTTACGTTGCAGTCGATTGCTTTGTATAGGCCTTGCACCAAGGCTTCGTATTCCGCTGTGTTGTTCGTGCAATTGAACTCCAGTCTGCATGTGAGCATGGTCTTATTTCCATCTGGGCTAATCAAAACGCATCCTGCTCCCGCTCCCTCTTTGGATTTAGAGCCATCAAAATATCACTGATAATGTTATACCCAAATCGGTGGTCAAACTAGAAGACTTATACGACTTGAAAATTCGGTTCAAAAGGTCAGCTAATGCCAAACTCTATAGTTCAAA
>Ga0139314_100361_pt1 | contig 11794 bp, 15 predicted proteins | sample In2P11_FD_99376 | JGI IMG/M metagenome (GOLD analysis project Ga0139314, IMG submission 99376)
TGGTAGTCCCAGTTTTGCATTTAATTGTGAAAATAAAGGAAAATAGGAGAAAAGGAAGGTGAAGAGACAAAAATATGCATGCAAGGGAAATTAGAGGAAAAGTGAAGGAAAATGAAGAAACAGGAGACATCAATAATAAAAAGTCACCAGAAAAACATTTGATGGATTTTTTGAATTTATCATTTGGCTTTCTTACACTCTTGCACACTTAGAACATTCTTGGAGCATCATTGGAGCACTCTAACATTCACTTGGATTTGGAAGAAGACAATAAAGAAAGAAAAAGGGGGGAAAATGAAATCAAGGAAGTACAAGGAGTCAGTTGGATCAGCAACTACAACAAGATTGTGTTGTGAGTAACAGGTTGCATGTGTGATCTCCTTGTTGGTTATTGGATGCATGGTATATGCATGTGGTTCCCTAGTTATTTTATATCATTGGCATGGATATTTGCCTGGATTGACAATGGTTTCAGCCTTTCCTTGCCATTTCTTAGATAGCTATGGTGTAGAGGGTTCCCCATTTGGATTTTCTAATTGGTTCTTGAGTTCCCTATGGCTATGGGTTGGGACAAATTCTCTAGAGCCCTAAAACAGCTTGGGTTCCCTGGAGGTTGTGGGTTGAGATGGGAGATATTTGGAGTCTTGTAATAACTTGGGTTCCCTAGAGGCTATGGATTGAGATACTAGTTCCTAGATCCTTGGACAACTTGGGTAGAGAAAGATCTGGTTGATGTTAGTGATTTTGGATTGTATAAGTGAAATCATTGTGGTTGACAGTTGAGATAGTTTTGCCTTTGGAAGCCTTTGTTGACTTTATTTTGTTTTATTCCTTATGATCCCACATTCATGCTTGGAATATGACATGAGGGTGATTTGGTGCAAGAAAGATTTTCATTTATACAATCTATGATCGAGTGGTACGTGGAAGTCCCTACCTAGTTGGCATTTGAAGATGTTAATATGAGCTAATTTCCTATTGTGATTAATGAGCACATCTACCAGTTATCATGTTGATATTAAGAATAATTTGTCCTGGTTTCTATTATGGTTATATGTTGGTTATATGATGTGCTTTAACTATGCCTCTTATTCATGATTGGGTAAGTTATTGGATGGTTGATGAATGTATGGGTTAACAAGAGTTATTACAACTAGCGAGAGAGGGCATAGAGTCTTTTTGGTGATTATTAGAAGAATTTTAGAAGTTTATGATCAGATATGAATTCATGACCTATAGCTTATTAATGATCCCTAATATTGCAACAAGAATGTTGCAACTCCCAAGGCTACCAGCTTAAATTATCAACCCGTGTTCATACAAACTTAAGAGGTGTCAACATTATATTTTCAACATGCAATGTTTCCTTATTTTGTTGCTTGGATTCAATGTCATACAAACTTAAGAGGTTGTAGCAGAGTATGTGCAGTAGGTGGTGTACTTCTACCTAAGTTGGTGCAAGGGACTAAAGTACTCTCTGTTTGTAGAAAGAAAAAGAACAACTAATCCTAATTGTAGAAAATAAAACCTACTTACTTTTGCAAAAAGGAAACCCAATTACTTTTGTAGAGAGGAAATCCTAGTTACTTTTGCAGAACGGAAAGGTTTTTATACTTTCCATGAATGTAAATGCAAATCCTACTTGCAAAAATGTAAACATTAACCTATTTGTAGAGTGTAAATGGTACATTAAAAGGAAATTTTGTCTATGCAATAGAAATAAGAATGTTGGAAATGGAAACCCCATATTAAGATGTATGAAAAAAAACCTAATCAGGAAATCATTCTTCAATCACTACATTCAAGTTAGATTTTTTCAACAAAGTTCATAAGGTGCTTCATAAAGTAATCATGAAAATCACATTACACTCTTTGAGTTGTTAATCTGTACACTAACCATAACAGCAGAGTTGAATTACAATGGAGAAGAGGCAAGGCTTACAAGGTATTTTTCTTAATCAATCATGGTTTTGGAGCCTAAGAGACATTATTGAAGGCTAGGATGAAAAAGTAAAGCTTCAAGAACAATTCTAGTCAAGTTTGGATAGATTTTATACGGTGCTACGAGATGTTACAAGATTGCCCTATTTTGCTACAAGATTGGATCTGTGAGAATCTGAGGGTGGAAAATATTATATAAAAGCGGGAAAGGGTAGATGAAGGTATATGAAGGTTGTATGAGGATTTTCCAATATTAGCATGTCTCAGAGGCCCATCTTACACAAAAACAAATACACACGGTGTCCTTCAATGATCCAGCAATGTACTTTTGATGGCATAGTTTTGAGGGCATTATGTAGTGAAGAGAAATATGATGATGACCATAGGAGGAATGTAGGATGTGTAGAAAATCCTGTAGTTTCACAAGCTCATGTAATCTAGTAAAACATGAGACAAGAATCTACTACTTTCAACTAGCAGAAGCCAATAGATCGATGAAAACAATAATAGCAAGAGGAAGACAAATAAATGGAACATAACACAATAAGTATCCAGGGTGTTGTCCCTTAAGAAACCAATTTCCTGCATGTGTAGAAATTGTGCTTAAGACATTAAATTTATTTATGCATGTCACCTATTTGTATAATGTATCCTCATATGAAGGGCCTGGAGGACCTGACTTTTAACCCCTAATAATTAACTGACATGAAAAATCTCAGAATGCCATGTGATGCTGAATATGAATGCTGTGTGAAAAATGCCTTGAGAAGTTAAAGATAATATGTTGTGTTTGATAGGAACTATTATCCGTAACTTAGAATAAATATAGGGGTAGGAACTTTAAATATAGGAGCGCTCTTTTAAGGAACTTTAACTTCATTCACATAAGTAAACAAAGACCTACAGTTTCATTACCATATTTAAAGAAAGGAAGAAACATGATGACGCATAATAGAGAAATTACAAAATCATACCCAACAATTTGTGGAAAACTTCTGATTCTTTCATTAATCATCAATTTATCAAGAATACAACAGCATAGTCTCCAGGTTCTTCAAAATTCAGACCTTTTTTCTATAATTTTTCATCTTTTTATACATCATGGGACAGTTGGTAACTACCAAAACTATCAAACTACTTAACTACCTCCTAACTGTCTAAAGTAAAAGTCATTACAGAATATTACATTGGAGGGTAAAAGACACCTCATTCTTCTCAAGAAAACAAAATAACAAGAAGTAACAAAAATTATAGAATGATTGGTGATTGCTACTCACTATTTGAATTTGTGGCTTGAGTATGTGGTCCTATTGCTACATCATATTCTTCGTCTTCCAGATCAATAACTTCCTCTCTAACCCTCTTGACCCATTTTTCTGTAATGCTAGGGGTTTCAATCTCTATCCCCTGAGAATTTTCCAAACCTCCATTTTCCAATTTCTCTGTTTCAATTTTGCTTTCATGTACAAAGGCTGAATATCCATTCTCCAGTCTTCTCTTTGAAATAATTTGGTGAGGGTCATAGGCCCACTCAACCACTTTTCCATGGTGACTGTAGGTGACAGTTTGCTGGTGACATTCGCTTATGACAATCGCTGGGACAGTTGCTGACTCAGACTGCTGAACTGGATGCAAGGTTTCTTAGTACTAAACAAAAGACTAACGTGATGGGGTTTTTCTTGTCCTTTATACATATAATAATCAAATGGGGGGTGAATCTGTAATTAATGTAACTAATCAATGGAGTGGCAGATGAGGTGACGGGGTACGGTGAATGAGATGGACAAAAATGAATGAGGGTGGCAGATGATGTGGAGGAGATGAGATGGAGTGAAGAAATGGGGGCGGCCCGCAGCGGGGGTAGGGAGTGTATAGGATGTTCATCGGGCTTGAACCTCCATAGCAATCTCAAGCCGTAGATCTCGGTCAAACACCTTGACGTCATGGTCAACTGCGGGGGTTGAGCCTGAGTTATAACTCGTTCTCGTTGTTCCCCCATAGAGCAATTTACCCGCTTCTCAAGCCCATGCTTTCTCATATCTTGTGATACCACTCGAACTTTAACATATGAGTCGAGGCCCCACCTTATATCAGATTTGAAAGCCATCAATAATATAAAACAAATCACTACTTTTAGACTTTCGCATTCTCTTTTAATTTTGTTTCTAGAACATAATATTTCATTTTTTTTAAATTTTTATGATAAAATTGAAAATGAAATTTAAATGAGGATGGATGCTACAACATCTGGCTCCATCTAGGGATAGTTCTTTTGCCACAGAAGCGCTAAGAACCATAGATCAGTGCCTTCACCTTAGGCATGGAGTCATATATTGCTTAGCCAATTTTAATTCTATGGAATTTATACATTGAATTCACTCTGGTATCTATAATGATAGGATGCTTATGCTTCAGAATTAGAAATAATGTTTGAGGTACTACCCATTGACAGGCAGCTGTGAAGTTTCACTATCAATATTCTCCAGGAAGAATGTATTATTTGTCCTTGATTCTATAACCTTGAATGGGCCATACCAGAGAGGATCAAACTTCCCATGTTTCCCCTTACCTTCTCTTCTAGTATCCCACCTTAATACTAGGTCTCCAACTTTAAAATCAATTTCTTTGGCTTTTCTGTCAAAAATACCATTCATCTTTGATTGATACATAATAAAATTATCTCTTACCTTATCCCTGCTTTCACTCAGCTCCACTACCTTATACATCCTTCTTATTAGAGCATTTGGCTCTTCTTTTCCCTCCTGAATCATTGCAATCACAGACTTCACAAGCTGACTAGGGAACATAGCTTGAGTTCCATACACTAACTCAAAAGATGATTTGCCTGTAAACATTTTTGTAGTCACTCGAACAGCTCAAAGAGAAAACTTTAATTTCAAATCCCAGTCTTTTTGATTCTCTGCAATAGTTTTCGTAATAATTTTCATCAATGCTTTGTTAGTGGATTCATCCAATCCATTTTCCTGTGGATGATAAGTTGTTGAATGAGATAAAATGACATTATACTTTTGAGAAAAGCCAACAAACTTAATTGAACTGAAGACTTGAGCATTGTCAGTTATGATTTTGACAGGGCATCCAAATCTGCTGAAAATGTTTTCCTCTAAAAACTTCATTACCACCTAGTCATTTGCCTTTTTAGTAGATATATCTTCTACCCACTTAGTGAAATAATCAGTAGCTGTGAGAACCCACTTGTGATGTCCACTCGAAGGTGGGTTAATTTCTCCAACAAAGTCTAGTCCCCATTGTCTGAATGGTTCTCCTATGAAGACTGGGATCAATGGAAAAGGAGCTAACCTCTTCTTCTCAGCAAAAAGCTGACACTTATGACAAATTCTGACAAACTTATATATATCACCAAATAGGGTGGGCCAATAAAATCCTGCCTTGAGGATTTTGTGTGTAGTAGCTTTCCAACTATAATGTCCACCACATAACTTCTCATGATAATCTTTAATGGTCTTTGTAGATTCATCTTCTGTTAAACATAATAATAAAATTCCCATAGGATCCTTCCAATACAATTTGCCCTCTACAATCACATATGGTTGTGCTTTGATTTTTAATGCTCTATATCTTGTTCTATCCAATGATTGGGGACAAGAGAGAAAACATAAATAATGAATTATGTGCTTGTACCATTCTGAACATAAAAATTTATATCAGATCTTCATACCTGAGTTTGATTTTTCTTCACCTTCTTCAATTATTTCCTCATTTACAAATGTTAGCAGGTTGATTCCCAATGCTTGAAAATTTGATTCCATCAACATCTTTGCCAAGCCCTGCCATTTAACCAGCTTTTTGGGCTTTATGTCCAGGTCATGCTGTTGAATCTTAGCTATCCATTTTCCTCTTTTTCCTTCCACATCGCACTAGACTAAGGCTTCCTTTACTGCATCATTTGGCACATAAGCAATGATCTGTGCCTGTATCACATAATTCCTGAAGGCCTTTAGGGCTTTTACCAAAGAATATACCTGTTTTTCAAGGATATTGTATTTTAGTTCAACATCTTTGAGAATCTTGCTAAAGAAAGCAACTGGCTGCTCTTTTCCTTCATCATTTTTCTATAACAAAACAACAGCTATTGAATTAAGTGCTGAAAATGAAAAAAATTGAAAGGGCTTTTGATAATTAGTGCTAATTAAAATTGGAGCTGCTTGTAATGCTTCTTTGATCCTGGAGAATAACTCTTTGGCTTCCTTGGTCCAATGTACTTCATTTTCCTTCTTCAACATATTGGTAATCTCTTTTACAATTTTAGCATAATTGGACACAAACCTCCTTAAAAAAATTATTTTTCCCAAAAAAATTTGAATGCCTTTCTTACTCCTGGGCAGGGGTATTTTCTGCACAGCTTGCACCCTTGATGGATCTATCTTTACTCCATCTCTAAAAATAATGTGCCCAATAGTTTTCCTTCTTCTAGAGCAAAAATTAGACTTCTTAGGATTCAAACAAAGCCCAAATTTTCTACATTTCTCAAAATTCTTTTTAAGATGGTCCAAACACTCCTCATCTGACTTAGAGAAAACAATGATATCATCCAAGTATATCACTACATACTTATCACCCACAAAAGCAATGTCCATAGCCCTCTGAAATGTTGCACCTGCATTCATCAACCCAAAAGGCATTTGAGCAGACATGAGGGTTCCCCAAGGAGTTATGAATGCAGTCTTTTTCTGATCTTCTTTATCAACAACCACCTGGTTATACCCAGAGAACCCATCCAGCATTGACATTCTAAATGATCCAATTACCTTCTGCAGTACATGATCCATTTTAGGTAATGGATAGTTATATTTTAAGTAAGCCCTATTTAAATTTCTAAAATCCACACATAACCTTATTTCTCCATTTTTCTTCCTTACAGGTACTAAATTTGCCACCCAACTAGAGTATCAGAGTGGAACTATTATCTTGGCATCAAGAAGCTTTTTGACTTCTTTCTCAATCAATGGTAAGATCAAAGGATTGATTTGCCTGAGTTTCTACTTAAATGGTTTAATCCCTTCTTTTAAGGGAATCTTGTGTTGAATAATTCTTACATCATATGTCCTGAGATCCTCATAGGAGCAAGTAAAACCATCAGTATACTCCCTAAAAAACTCAATATCTCTCCTTATAATTAAGTGGAACTCCATTAAATAATTTGAATAACTTGGGATCCTTTTGGGTTCCAACATTGTGATCTTGAATCTGCTCATCTTGTGGAATTTTCTCTGAATTAACAGCTATATCATTAGAGTTAAAAAGTATTTCAAGAGGGACAAGCCCCCTTGGTAGAATATTATCTTTGAATTGAATTATTTTTTGATTAACTATGGAATTTTTAAAACCACTTACTTCTGCACCTTCTATTGTTTCATCTCCATCTTGATCAATCTCGGTGCCCTGAAAATCTTCAATCATAGTCAAGAATTCCTTAATCTGCTGATCATCCTCAAAAACCTGCTAGCATTTTATATTATCCATAACAGAAGGCCTATGCCTCATTTCAACCTCATATATTAGCTTTGGATTTATATGAGGCCTAAAAGCACTGGCAGCCACAACCAAGGAGTCTGTTAATCTGTTCCCATCTCTTGGAATGAACTATATGTTGAAAGCATCAAAGAAATTCTCAACTAAATCCCACACTTCATTTCTATATGCCCTGAGCCTAGGGTGTTTTGTTTGATAATGGTTATTAATTCGCTTTATAATCAGCTCTGAATCTCCAAAAACAGAAATTGACTGGACTCCCATTTGTTTTGTTGTTTGCAGAGCAATGATCAAGGATTCATATCCTGCCACATTATTAGTTGCTTCGAACTCCAATTTAAAAGAAAATGGGATCATATTAACTCCAGGTGTAATTAAAAGGAAACCATCCCCTGTTCCTTCTTTATAATAGGCTCCATCAAAGAAGCACTTCCACACCCCTTTTGTTTTCAGCTCTGTATTTACATAGGCCGAAGTATGTTTCCTCTAGTTATCTTCAGCCAACTCTGCATTGTCATGCAACATGAAGCGATAAAAGTCATCTTTTTCATGGCTATACAAAGGTGAATTACTTTCTCCGTTCTTTGTGATTGTTTTAACAAATCTTGTTTCTTTGTACAACCTTCTTTCTTCTCCACCAAAAATTGGTATGATAGCATAAGTAAAATCCAATTTCAGAACACCACCCAATTTAGCCCCCCATGACCTAGATAGCAACATCCCAAACCTAGTAGGGATATCTGCTACCACTACATCCATTACCAAGCTTATAGCTTGGATATGGGCTAATGACACCACCATATCTTTAATGACCCTGAGACACTTGACTTTATTTGAATCAAAAGAATACATGACTTTGTATGGTTTAGTAACTTGTAGGTTTAGTTGGTTCATTATTGATAGTGGCATAAGTGTATGTGAAGCTCCTGAATCAAACATACAATTATGCAAGAGGAAATCATGAATCAATAAAGAAATGTGGAAAGGAGGTGTTGAAGAATCTACCTCCTCCACATGTGGACCAAAAAACACTATTGGTTTATCCTCTTGCTGATTCATAGTGTCATTTATATTCACATTCTAAGATAGATTGATAAACTCAGTAATCTCTCTTTGATAAACTGGTGTTTTGACCAACTTTGTGAGGGGCACCTAAATTCTGATTTTTTCTAACTCTTTAGTGAGACTAAATACATGGACCTATTTAGTATTCCTTTCATTTTCGTATTCACTTCTCTTCATCACTGAAATATCTTGTGGAATGGAAACAATTTTTTCTAAAGGAATTTTATCACTTTTATCTTGAGAAGACTCACCTTGAAGTATTTGAGTTTTTTTATTTGTATTCTGTTGTTGCTTTCCTTTATTTAATTGTTTTGCAGGCTGTGGTTCTTATGGAGTCGCCTTTTGTAGGGGTGCTGGAACTCGCTACTCACCTTCATTTTCTTGAATTCTAGATCTTTTTCTTGATCTCAAGTCATATTTCTTATGTAATTATGCCTGCATAAAATCAGTAAATTGCTTCCAATATTCATCAATTTCATTCTCATCATAAATGGCATCTATTTCAGTATATTCTTCTCCCTCAACACCTAGTTCATCTTCATCTCCTGCATACAATGTGGAAATATAATCATCATGATCCTTGGAATGCTTTGGTACTTCATCAGGATCTACCTCTAAGTAAAGTGGTGCTTGAACTTGATCTTGGTCTTTTCTCTCCTTCTGCAAAATTTGTAGATGTTGTCTAACGATTAAAGTTTCTATTTTGATGTACATGCCTTTGAGTATTTTAATGTACATGCCTTTGAGAATTCTTACTCTCCAATTCCAATTTAATCAATTTACTAGACAAATTTTTAATCACATTATTCATATCCTCTAATGCTTGATTTTGATAGGATTCCACTTTAGTCGTTCCCTTAGCTTGTGAAGGTTGTGCCTCTAGTACTTTACCTATAGCCACTAGATTTTCTTCTATTTATAAAGCATCAGTTTGGATCTGATCAATGGTTATGGACCTTCTCTCCCTCAAGGTGAACCCAAAATCTTATTCAAATTCCCCTGCAAAAGTTATTTTGCACCAGTAGGAGAGGGCTTGATCTCCACTGGAAGATCGTTGTAAAGTTTATTGAACCTTTTGATGAACTCAACAACACTTTCATAAGATTTCTTTTTAATAGCATTAAACTCTATAAGTGAATACCCATGATCTCGTTTCTCTCCCCATCTCTGGGTGAACTGGTGCTCCATCTCTTCCCATGTAGGAATAGAGTTATTAGGAAGCCCTTTAAACCACTTTCTTGCTTCACCATCCAAGGATTGCACAAAAAGTAATAAAACAACATCTAGGTGTTCAACATTGATATTTTCTGTAAAATTCCAAAACATTGTTATATACCTCTATGTTGTTTGTTCATGCTCCCCTGAGAAATGAGGAATAATTTTTAAGTATTCTTGAGGCATTGGATTCAATTGTTGTGGCAACTGAATAGGTGCATATCTATTCAACAAGAATGCAGGTGTTGCCTCGTTTGCTCTTAAACTTACTGAACCTTGAGTACCAACTGATGTAAAACCTATTTGAGGAGTAAATGGAGTATGAAAAGGTGGCAATGTAGTTATAGGTTCAGGTTGAACAACTATAGCAGATATATTTCTGAACACTGAGAAAGAAATAGACTCTAGAGACTGTTCTTGACAGTTGGGTTCTTAAAATGAAGTGGATGTAAAAGGTAGCTCTTGGTCAATAAAAGGTGAATGCTTGGATGCAATATGTGTTGAACTGCTGCTAGGTGCAGATAGTGTAGGACTTGGTGTAAATGGAGTTTTTGGCCTTCTAAACCTCTTGGAAACTAGTCTCTCAAGGTCTGAAAGGGCTTGAGCTTTTTTCCATGAGGTATCTGACCTCGTATGAGGCCTCTTTGAAGCTAGAGTTATTGTTTGTTGTTCAATACAACCGAATATTCCCTCCTCACTAAACAACTAGAGGAAAATATTGAAAACCTAGGGGAAAATGTTTTATCTTTCGTCCCCGGAAACAACGCCAATTAATGTTGTCCCTTAAGAAACCAATTTCCTCACTGTGTAGAAATTGTGCTTAAGACATTAAATTTATTTATGCATGTCACTTATTTGTATAATGTATCCTCATATGAAGGGCCTAAAGGACCTGACTTTTAACCCTTAATAATAAGCTGACATGAAAATCTCAGAGTGCCATGTGATGCTGAATCTGAATGTTGTGTGAAGAATGCCTTGAGAAGTTAAAGATAATATGTTATATTTGATAGGAACTATTATCTATAACTTAGAACAAATATAGGGGTAGGAACTTTAAATAGGAGCGCTCTTTTAAGGAACTTTAACTTCATTCACATAAGTAAACAAAGACCTGCAGCTTCATTACCATGTTTAAAGAAAGGAAGACACATGATGACGCATAACAGAGAAATTACAAAATCATAGCCAACAATGTGTGGAAAATTTCTAATTCTTTCCTTAATCATCAATTTATCAAGAATACAACAGCATAGTCTCCAGGTTATTCAAAATTCGCACCTTTTTTTTCTATAAATTTGCCTCCTTTTATACATCATGGGACAGTTGGTAACTACCAAAATGTCAAATTGCTTAACTACCTCCTCACTGTCTAAAGTAAAAGTCATTACAGAATATTACATTAGAGGGTAAAATACACCTCATTCTTCTCAAGAAAAGAAAATAAAAAGAAGTAACAGAAATTAGAGTATGATTGGTGATTGCTGCTCACTGTTTGAATCTGTGGCTTGAGTATGTGGTCCTATTGATGCACTGGTTTCCTTTTAAGATGGGCTAATCAAACATAGGAATTGCATAAGGAAATAGGGACTTGGAGGGCTGCTGAATTGGCTAAGTGTCGGCCAAGAGTTTGATTGTGAGTTGGAGATTGATTTTACTGAGTGTTGGGATTGTTCTTGTGAGAACAAGCATTGTAATATCATCTTGATTTTCTAATTAATGCTATACAAATAGTGGGGTTTTGAGCTATTGATTTCCCTGTGTTGTAGCATCCATCGTCATTTAAATTTCATTTTCAATTTTATCACAAAAAATAAAAAATCAAATATTATGTTCTAGAAACAAATTAAAAGAGAATGTGAAAGTCCAAAAGTAGTGATTTGTTTTATATTATTGATGGCTTTTAAATTTGATATAAGGTGGCGCCCCGAACCATATGTTAAATTTCGAGCAGTATTACAAGATATGAACAAGCATGGTCTCGAGAAGCGGGTAAAGTGCTCTGCGGGGGAACAATGAGCACGGATTATAACTCAGGATCAACCCCCACAGTTGACCA
>Ga0139314_100213_pt2 | contig 11772 bp, 9 predicted proteins | sample In2P11_FD_99376 | JGI IMG/M metagenome (GOLD analysis project Ga0139314, IMG submission 99376)
ACTATCTATCCATCATTCATCCATTCCATTTCATAAGAACAAAATAATATTTTTCAATAACAAACCCTCCACCTCATTGTAAAATCTCCTTTGGCCATGTGGAACCCAACCATTGGCTAGTTAATCCATTTGAGAGTCCCACTTTTATTCTTTTCTCACTCCTCAGTCAACTAGCTACCTTTCAACAAACTCCATATTCCAAATGGAAACCTATTCTGCTCCAAGCTTTGTTGATGTCCCAGTGGTTGAGAAAACCAAGGACCCCAACTTATAAGATGGCGATGCAAATGATCAGGACCCACTAATAACTACCTATGCACAACGAATTGTATTCAAGTGTTACAGAAAACCTATAAAATAATTTGGGACCATGCCTATTTATCTACATCAAACTTGGTCCTAATAGTGTTCCCACATGTATATCACTTTCCAGAAATGGTATCCTAACATGTTAGTAGGTACTTACTGATGAGCTTCGGTATCGAAACAAGAATGTTGCAACTCCCAAGGCTACCGACTTTATCAACCCAGGGTTCGTACAAACCTAAGAGGTATGAGAACTATATGTTTAGCATAGAATGTGTCCTTCCTTTCCTATCATGATGTAGTGGAGTGCATGTACTGAAGTCAAATCCTAAACTAATGGCAGAAAATGAAATGTTCGAAATGGAAACCTCAACCTATTGCAAGAAAGAAAGTACAAGGAAAGAAACCTATTCTAATTGCATAAATTAAAGATCATGAAATAAATGTCAACCATTAATTTCAAAGAATTTATATCCATTAACAAAGTTCATTGGATGTGGCAATCAATAAAATCATCATTGTATTACCCATTTCATAAATCTTTCCATTAGCCCAAATCACTAAAATGTTTTGCACGGGTAAAGAGGCAAGTCCTAAGTGGTATTTAGTCTTCCCTAATAATTTATTTAGATCCTATGGTCTTGATTCAATCCTAAGCGACAGTAACTAATCTTCCTGAGCGAATCTGGGCAAGTATATGCATGTTGGAAGGCTATTACAAGGTTTCCTATAGTACTACTACACAAAAGAACAAATTTTCCATAGGGAGTTATAATTCATCGAATGACCAACCAAATCAAATAAAAATTGGATGGGACAATTTTTTTATTGACTAGGATATCTTAGGTCTCCATTCCAAGTGGGATCACTCAAAAATACCTTTATTAACCCATGCTTAAAAATGGCAGAAAATTACTAATAAAAAATATGGAAATTCAAAAACTAGTGAGCTAGTAAATATATCAAATTCATAACCTAATCAAGTGAAAATGCAATGTGATAATTTTTGGTATTAACTAGAATATTTTTTTGGTCTAATGAAAGTGGAACCAATTCGACTTAAACTCATTAGCATGCTCTAAAAAATAGCAGAAATTCATTGTTATTTTCCACAAAGGAGTTCCAGAAATCCAGATTTGGAATAAGAAAACTAATCCAAGTAGATCAATGATTACTATGACCTTCCAAAGCTTTTACAAGGATGAAATTATGCTTGTGATCCTGCGAAGAAACTTACATCAACCATTTAACTCAATCCTACAACAAGAAATCATTAATACTAAATGCAGAAATAAGAAAAAGATAAGAAAAAGAGATGCCTGTGAATAAGAAGTGAAATGGAGAAAAGTAAATGATGCAAAAGGGATTTGAGGCTTCTGGGATAAGAAAGCCCAAGGAAACTTAGATTCCTATGAAGGATACCAAGGCTTAGAAGTTTAACATGACACTAATCTTCATTATTTCCATCAATGCAACTACATCCCTGTAAGAAATGACAATGGAGCTGCAAACATACGAGTTCTCTCCACAAAAAGACTAATAAAAATCCACCTCTAGAGGAAAATTCGATTTGGCACTTATAAAAAATGATTAGGAATCATTCCCCATGAAAGGAGGAATATTTCCCCACCAAAATCCCTTTACTAGTGGATCTCGTTCCCAATACTAGGAATTTGCATTAAATGGCAGGGAACATATTCCTAGATTTTCTCAATCATTGGAGCTCCACAATCTATGCCATAATTCCATAATATCTTGTTGATTTATTATTTAATATTGATCCTCCTATAGTAGGGAGAAAGTCCCTAAATTATCTCCTCCAAATATTCATAATCTACCCAATATTCTCAGAATATTCCACAAAAATAAATAATATTAGGCACAAGTATGCAATTATCCATAAGCCTTCCTAATAAACATATTAAAGTTAAAAATACATTATCTAATGTAAAAAGAGCAGTTTAATGTGTTCAAGTATGGTCATGTGGGCCTTAATTTATATCTAATTTAGAGGCCCATCATACCCCCTATTCAAAGTGTTGATCATCCTCTAAGCAACTTAGTGACCTCATTGTGCCTCATTTATGGCCCTGATGGCCTCTCTCTTGTGCATTCCTCAGACCTTTCTCTTAATAATCTTAGTTGTAAGTTCTGCGAGGATAAGCACAAAAGTGTAATTGTTCTTTTCATGATTCTTTAATAGTCTTTCAAGCAAAAAAAACATAACTTTTCTCTTTGCAAGTGAACTTTATTGGCTTGTATATCCATTTCATTCATATCCTCTCCCTTGAAATCTTCATTCCATTTTCACTCACTTTTCCAAAACTGTTTGTGCATAGAAAAAATCACAGTGTTTCTTGAGACCATTAGCCCGCCTTCTTCTCTTTATTCAATATGGGTTCTTGAATATTTTTTAGTTTGGCAAGGTCTTCCACATCCTTTTCCAACCTTTGGCTACCTTTTTACACCATTTGGACACCTATGAAACCTTCAAAACACCTTTAGATGAGAACTAGGACATCTTCTAGTAATTTTTATGTTTCCTGTAGTAGTACTATAGGAAACCCTATAGTGGTTCTTGTAGTACTACAGGAAATCCTATAGTAGTTCCTGTAGTACTATAGGAAACCCTGTAGTAGTTCCTGTAGTACTACAGAAAACCCTGTTTAAACCTGTTTTGAGCATAAATGTTAGTTTAAGCCTAGGATATGTCCTCAACTTGACTTGCATGCTTTTCTCCCATTTCTATAACACCTTTTAGGCCTTGGACAAAAGCTACAAAGAGATTAAAGACCTCTTAGAAAGCATATGTTCATCACTGTAGTTTGAGTTCTATTTTGATGATGAATTCCTTCTTTCCTTTTGTTTTCTTCTTCTTCTCTTTTGTGGCCTAGATGATTTCCTAATGGACTTGGAGTTCTATGTTTTGATTAGATCTCTCTTAGGAACTACCATTTTGGGTTTTAGCAACAATATTTTCCTTTCTTCCTTCTTGTGGCGGCATTCTGCCTTCCTGTAGTAGTCATTCTTTCTTCCTTTAGGGTCTTCTAGCTGTATGGGAGTGATGAGAAATGATGTAGACAGGTTGGAGGACGATGCTAGGGTTTAGAGGGAGTAGTGTAGGTTTGTGAAAATGGAGAGGATGCTCTATTTTTTTTCAAGAAATTTTAGGGTGAGACAGAGTGTAGGGTTTGTTATTGAAAAATATTATTTTGTTCTTATGAAATGGAATGGATGAATGATGGATAGATAGTGGATATAAAGTGGATGGAGGGCTTGGAGTGATTTTCTAACTTGGCCTTTGCACAAATTTCCTCTTTTAACTATTATCCCCATTGTTTGAAATCATCACCCTTCATAATTTGGCTTTTGCACATTACATGAGTGAAGGAGTGAATTGCAATTAACTAGATGAAGGCGACTGAGACTACTGACACATTCTTAGCTTATAAAACCTCATCTCTCATGAATTGACAACAAATTTATAACTATAACATGTTGAAGAGAAGAGGTCAAGTATATTGCATACATGTACCTACCTAATGGTTGTTGGAGAGACATGCATGTTGCTGCTGAGTTGATGATTGATCCATGGTCCTTTGGAGTTGATAATTTCTTTTGTTTTCTTCTGTACAGGTCTTCATAGCTTGGTGATTCTAAACCTCTGTGTTCCAGTTACCATAAACAAGCTATCTTATTCAAATCTAGCCTTCTTGGAGTGCTGGGCTTGGGCATGGGTGATGTTAACCTTCCCTATACCTTATTCCAACATTAAAAACCTTTCCCACACTTCATTCTACCTTTCCTACCATTTCCTAAGCTTTCGACCTATCTCTTGTAGTAAAAAAATGTATCTTGTAGTAGAACTAGGACATCCTATAGTAGTACTATAGGAAACAACTGATGTTCCTTGTTTTGTCCATATCTCCCAAACAGTAGAATGGATTGACTTGAAATTTTCTGAGAATGTTATCATCATCCTTATTCAGCTCCCCATAAAATAAATTTGGCCAATGGATGCACGAATCTCAAGAAAAATAAAAAATGTCTAAAGTTGATGGAGGCCAATTTTCTTAGAAAGCGTGCACTAGAATTTTTTGAAATTTCTTGGGAATGTTACCATAATCCATATGCATCTTCCCATGAAACAAATTTTTAAATGGATGTACGAATACTAAGAAAACTAAAAATGGTTGTAGGTGATGCAGCCCAATTTCTCAAAAACTGTGCACTGGAATTTGCTGAAATCACTTGAGCATGTTACCATCATCCATATGTATCTTCACCTAAAACATATTGGAAAATGGATGCATGGTTTTCAAGCTATGACAAAAATATTTTTTTCGCTCTATGTATTTTTGTTTCCTGTAGTAAAACAGAGCATTCGTGTAGTATTTCAGGACAACAAGAAAAATGAGTGGTAAAAGCTTGGGAATGATGAGTGGATGGTGGAAATAGATGAGGGTGATGGATTGGCATGGCATTGGCCCTTCTAGAGCATCTGAGCAAAGGAGGAGAAAGTCTAAGTTTGACTTCCTTTGACTACAATTTTGACCAATTTTTTCCTTTTTTTGTGCCAACTTGTTTTTGTTGGTTGCAGATGTTGGAGAGCACCTACATTGATGAGAGAGATCCATGGAGAAAAGTTTTTTTTTTCTTCTAGGCTTACTAACCACCTCAATGAGGTTTTCAACTAGTAGGTTAGCCTAGGCGCCTCAAAGGAGGTTTTCACCTAAGATATTTTCTTTTTGGTCTTTTTTTTTTCTTTTTTTTCCAACCCATTGATTGCCTCATGGAGGTTTTTAATCAATGAGCCACTCTTAGGCGCCTCAAAGGAGGTTTTCACCTAAGATATTTTTTCTCTTATTTTTAATTTTTAATTTTTTACTTTTTTTAACCCTACTCTACTTGAAAAACAAAATCACTTTCAAGTATAAGAATACTTCCAATGGAGCCATGTGCACATCAAGATGATAAATAAACTGATGTGTAGGCTTTAAATGTATTCTTTAACATGTACCTGGATGTAAGAGACCAAATTCTTTGACTTTGATGATATCAAGCACAGTTGAAAAAGAGAGTATTGCTGAAACTTTGAGACTGTTTGAAACCATATTTCAATATAGTTGTGATGCCCTTGGTCCACTTTCCCATTTGGATCATCTTGGATGTCTTCTTCTTCCATGAAAATTCAGATCTTCTTCTTTTTGCTGAGTATTCTCTTGAACATAAATATGAACTGATGGTAAATAGGAGATCACTTTCCCAATCTATGATTATGATGTCTACTCTTTGTCAAGTGCAACCCATGATTATTTGGTCTTTTGATTTGATTCTTCTTTTTCTGCATATTGTCCTTCCATGATATCAAGAGAATCTCTTTTTTGTGATACACTTCTTGAGCTAAGATGAATAACATTTAGATCAAGAGGAGATGTTTGGAAGTGTTGTACCTCAACATTGCAAGTGCGTTGGGGTACTTCATTGTGTGGGTTTGGAAATGATGGTACAGGTATTTGAGTGGGAGTGGATATTTTAGATGGATGTGGTTAGGGTAGTGATTGTGGTGGAGGTGGATGGTAGGGATAACATGGAGTTGAGTATGTAGGATATTGAGGAAAATATTGAGGATATTGTGGATTAATCCCATAAGTTCCTTGCCAACCTTGTTGCCAAGATTGGTTTTGGGGTTGAGATAGCTAATGTTTCCAAGTAAAGGGTGTGTTCCAATTACTTTAAGGTGTATATGCATAACCTTTAAATTTTCAATTAGGCTCTTGCATCATACTAGGTTGATTAGGCTTCCATGGTAACTTGGAGATACATAACATAATTGCATTGGAAATTGACTTACTTCATTGTTCTCTTGGTAAACTTCCTTCAACCTTCGTAATGAGGGGCAATATTTAACATCATGTGATTCTGCATGGACAACATAAATATCAACATCTTTTTTTCTTCATCTTGCATTCTTAACATTTCTACTTGTTTGGTTAGATTGCTAAGAATTTCTATTTTAAATTCATCAAACAAATTTCCAAGTTTAGCTTGACTTATCGATCTTGATGTTGAGTTACTTACTCTTTCCCTTCCTCTTGATATGTTTTTTCATGTTTCATTTTTTTTTTTCAAATGATAATTGGTATACATCACCTCTACTCATGAGATCAAGGAGATCAATCCACTCATCCCTAATTGTTCTAAATAAGAGGGTTTTTAGTGTGTCAGATCCTAAATGATCTAGTTTCTCCCACTTAACATTATACATGAACCTCTCTATTAGATCCTCAAGGATCTCATCTTCTTTTTTATTCATTCTAAATATTTCTTCTTTAAGATCAAAATCTTTATATTTTTTCTAGAAATATCTTTTGCATATCATTCCATGATCTTATTGGATTATTCCCTAAACTCATGAACTATTTAAGAGCTCTATCCTTCAATGTTGCCAGAAACAAACTCAATTTTTGAGTGTTTAAAAAGTAATCATAAGATCTACAAATAATTTCAAATTCAAAGAGAAAGGTTTTTGGATCCTATGACCTCATACCATGGAAGTTGGGAAGAAAATATGGAGGGATGTTCTTCATATGAACATTGACATTAGTATCTTGAATGGGGAATCTAAGAAGATATTTTTCATTGTCATCATATCCATCCATTTATTCTACCTTTTCTATCACCTCTTCTTCTTCTACCTACAAAAATGAATGGTGATGTGGCTCTTACCAGGCACCAAGTGATCAAATGGGGGGTGGGTTGGTGTTGGAGACAATTTTGTTGTTTTTATGATTGAATGAAAACACTAATGCAATGTACTCTTCTGTTTTCGAAATGAAATAAGCCCAATGCAAATATTTTTTGTTTTTCAGAAAGGAAAAATAAATTAATCAACTAGGGAAGAAAACAATGCATACTTTGACACCTCCCTGACAATGGTGCCAAAAAGTGATGAGCCTCGGTATTGCAACAAGAATGCTGCAACTTCCAAGGATACCAACTTGAATTATCAACCCGGGGTATATACAAAATTAAGAGGTATAAAAAATATATGTGAAACATACAATGTTTCCTTCCTTGGATTTCATTATGTAATCGAGTTCACGTACTAAAGTCAAATCCAAAACTAATTGCAGAAAATGAAATGCTCAAAATGGAAACCTCAACCTATTGTGAGAAAGAAAGTACAAGGAAATAAAAATATTCTAATTGCATAAATTAAATATTATGAACTAAATGTCAACCATTACATTTCAAATATTTTAGATCCATTAATAAATTTCATTGGATTTGGAAATCAATAAAATCATCATTGTATTACCCATTTCATAAAATTGTCCATTAGCCCTAATCGTTGAAATTTTTTGCATGGGTAAAGAGGCAAGTCCTAAGTGATATTTAGTATTCCCTAATCATTGATTTAGAACCTAGGGGGTCTTGATTCAATCATAAATTAAAATAACCAAGCTTCTTTAGTGAATCTGGGTAAGTATATGCATGTTGGAAGGCTACTACAGGGTTTCCTATAGTACTACTATAGGGTTTCTTGTAATACTACTACAGGAAATAACATATTTTCTATAGGGAGTTATAATTCATCGAATTACCAACAAAATCAAATCCAAATTGGATGGGATTTTATTTATTTATTTACTAGGATATCTTAGGTCTCCATTCCATGTGGAATCACTCAAAATGACCTCTATTAACCAATGCTAAAAAATGGCAGAAAATTACTAGTCTAAAATCTAGAAATTCGAGAACTTGTGAGCTAGTAAATCTATCAAATTCCTAACATAATCAAGCTAAAATTCGATGGGGTATTTTTTTATTAACTACAATATTTTTTTCTCTAATTAAAGTATAGCCAACTCAATTTAAGCTTGTTAGCATGCTCTAAAAGGTAGCAGAAATTTACTGTTATTTTCCACAAAGGAGTTCCAGAAATCTAGATTTGGGAATAAGTAAACTAATCCAAGTATCTCAATGATTAATATGACCTTACAAATATTTTACAAGGATGAAATGATGCTTTTTATCCTTCAAAATAACTTACATAAACAATTTAACCCAATACGATAATAAGAAATAATTAATGCTAAATGAAGAAATAGGAAAAAAACAAGAACAAGAGATGCATGTGAATAAGAAGTGAAAGGAAGAAACGTAAATGATACAAAAGGGCTCTCAAGCTCCTAGGATGGCCAAACCCAAGGAAAATCAGAGCCATATGAAGGATACCAAGGTTTAGAAGCTGAACATGGCACCAATTTTCATTATTTCCATCAATACAATTACATCCCTACAAGAAATAACAATGAAGCTGCAAAAATACGAGTTCTCTCCATCAGAAGACTAATAAAAATACACCCCTAGAGGATAATTCGACTCAGTACTTACAAAATATTATTATAAATCATTCTGCACGAAAGGAGGAAGCTTTTCCCACCAAATTCCCTAGATTAGTGGATCTGGTTCCCAATACTAGGAAGCTGAATTAAATGGCAGGGAACACATTCCTAGATTTTCTCAATCATTGGAGCTCCACAATCTATGCCATAATTCCATAATATATTTTTGATTTTTGATTTAATATTGATCCTCCTGTAGTAGGGATAAAGTCCCTAAATTATGTCCTCCAAATCTTCGTAATCTGCCCAATACTCTCACAATATTCCACAAAAATAAATAATATTAGGCACAAATATGCAATTATCCATAAACCTTCCTAATGAACATATTAAAGTTAAAAATACATTATCTACTACAAAAAGAGAGGTTTAATGTGCTAAAGGATGGTGAGATGGGCCTTAATTTATGTCTAATTTAGAGGCCCATCACTTGCTAGATCAAATAGTTATTGTATCATCTCAAGGAAATAAGGCAGTAACAACAAAATCAATTGCATACATGCTCCCATTCCAAAATAGAACATGTTTACAAAGGCTTGATAAAGACACAATTGAAGAGAAATGAAATGTGATTTCTCCATAAATAAAGCAACAAATGGTTAGTGGATATGTCAAAGAAGGAGTAGTTGCCCCTTTTGATCCTCCTCCCTACCCGATCATGATATTTGATTCTATGTCTAGGTTCTATTTTTATATAGTTTCCCATGTCTTTGGTATCAATACTGATGTTTATGTAATTGAAATGTTTCTAGATTTGTTAGTTTCATTATGTCATTTGACCACCAAGGCCTGCACAAAATTTGATTTTCCACAATTCTTTCTAATAAGATTCACTTCCAAAGGATAGAATTTGCAGAAGGGAGGCCTTTCCATTACCAAGCTTACTTGTTCCACTTATTTATCCACTAACATTATTCTCAGCTTGAACACCTAAAGCCCAATATGGTAGATAAACATAGTGCTTTCTTACCTATGTATGATTGGTTACACATGGCTAGAAAACTATAAAATAACCAAGGTTTCATCAAATATGTGTCATATTTCATATCAGTTGTTTATAGTCTTTTACATGATAAACCTTTACCTAAAGTTCCTCAGTTCCTTAGGGAGAATTTACAGTTCAATATTGATAGTAGAATAGGTGATCGATACCTTTTTCAAGAGTACACGGTCATCAAATTGTATAGATTCGAAGGAAAACCTTACTAGCAACCAAAATTCTTGACTCCTTGAATATCTGCATTGGAGCACAATAGACAAAGGTTCAACAATGAAAATGTACATTTCACTTCCAAGAAGGAAACAATAACATTCCACCTCCCTCATGAGGTAGGCCAATTTGTGGTAAATTCAAGGAATGCCTTAGATCTTGTGGAGAAGATCTTGTAGCATTTTGATTTCCCACAAGTAGGATTATGGAAGTATGACTCTCCCACCATCATTTATTAGATGAGAAAGGATAAGGATAGAGAAAACCATAAGCATGAATCAAATATCATAGTATAGGACTGTGCCAATAAGTATACATGGGAGGAAGTTAAAGAAATTCTACATCTAGTTGAGTCAAGCACTTCCCATCTCTCAGGGAAGAAGAGGATGACTTCAGAACCCATCAATGTTGACCAAGGGGAGGAGCCTAACTCCATGAAAGATAAGGTAGAATAAGTGAGAGGAGATGATGATGATGATATAGAATAAAAATCACTAGAGTTGTATAAAAACCAACTGACAACCCCATCAAAGCATGCTTTTACCATGCAACACATACCTTCTTCCATGTTAACATCTAAAGTGACAGAGTTAGGTGAGGTTTCAAAGCCTGGACATGTGTCAGGGGTGGAACAATTTCGGTAAATGGCTAAGAAAGCAGCCAAAGAAATAAAAATAGACATAAGAATAGAAGAAAATCAACCATTTCCTGCTATGAAGGTTAAGAGTGAATTGGACTACGAAAGGGGAATCTTCAAGTTGGAAGTGTTATAATCCAACTTAGAGATAGTTAGATCCATGTCAGATTATGAAGTTCATCAACTGTCCATGCTAGAATATCATCTTATATATATATATATATATCATGAAACTAAATATGTACGTGACTCTTATGATGAATAAACAAATGCTCAAACTAATGATACAAACATGGAATTTTAAGAGTTACACAACAAGTCTAGAACCAAGTTGAAATATGAAAGGATGGTATGCAGATCCAAGAAGATGAAGGTAAAAATCCAAGAGGATAAAATAACTCACTTGGCTACATTTCCTCATGATTTTAAGCAATATAAAACCATGTTGGAGGACAAGGATAGGGAAGTAGCCTCCATGAAAAAGAAAATCAGGATCTTGGATGCACATATTGTGCAAACAAATGAGTTAGTAAAGGCAGAGGAAGATAACCAAGAGATAAAAAAAAATCTCCATGATGCACCAATGAAGAATAAATAATTCAAAGTCCAAGTTGTGCTATTGGAAGCACAATTCCAAGGGATGGAGAAAAAGGCGGTTGAGACTTCTTAGTCCGATAAAACCCATGATGTTCTAGCTAGGTAGGTGGAATCAATGATAGTATCAAATGATTCCAAGAATTTGAAATTTCTACTCTCAAATCAAGAGCAAGAACTGAAGACAAAGGAAAAAGAGTTAGAAAGTACCAAGAGGGAACTGTACCAGATGCAAGAGCATGGTGAGAAAATTGAAGCAAATTTGGAGGTTTTGAGGAGGAAACACCTTAGTAAATCCTCTTTGAAGGTTGCTAGAAGAATCATATGGGAGAGGACAATGAAAATAGTGGACTTGAACTAGGATCATATGGATTTTATCCAAGAAAAGATAGACATTGTTAGAAGGGCCCCTAGAGAGATGAATGCGATTAAGAACAATATTGGTGACTACCCCACCAAGGTCGGAGTGATAATAGATTTCATTAATCATATGTTTAAGGATGATGTCATAAAGGAAAATATTGATAGGTCTAAGAGGGTTTACTAAGGTGTTTCCTCCTCAAAACCTCCAAATTTGCTTCAATTTTCTCACCATGCTCTTGCATCTGGTACAG
>Ga0139314_100362_pt1 | contig 11752 bp, 17 predicted proteins | sample In2P11_FD_99376 | JGI IMG/M metagenome (GOLD analysis project Ga0139314, IMG submission 99376)
AATGAAAGAGTGAGATTGAAAAGAGCTGCAGTAAGATATGTGATCATTGGGGAAGTATTATATAGGAGGTTATTTGATCATGTATTACTAATATGTTTGACATAATATGAGATAACTACTACCTTAGAACAATCTCATGATGGTTTATGTGGTGGTAATTTCCATGCAAAAGCAACACAAACCAATATCTTAAGGATTGGATATTATTGGCCTACTATGGAAGAGGATTGTAAAGCTCATGTAAAAACTTAGTTGCAATGCCAAAAAAATGCAAATTTAGAGAAGCAACCTATCTAAGAATTACATTCTATTGTTTCTCCATGGCCATTTGCTACTTGGGGTATAGATTTGATTGGCATATTAATCTTCACTCTAGGGAAGGACACAAATTTATCATCACAGCTATAGAATTTACCACCAAGTGGATGGAAGTTATTCTAAAGAAATCAGTCACTCAAGATAAATTCATTTCCTTTCTCATCAAAAATAACATCACAAGTTTTGGTGTACCACAAAGATTGATCACGGAGAATGGCCCAAATTTCAAAGGTAAATACGTGAAGGCATTTTTCAAGAAGTTTCACATTACACAAACCTTTTCTTTCATATACTACCCTCAAGGTAATGGTCAATTTGAAGCTACAAATAATACACTCAAGTGTATACTTGCTAAAACATGGGATAGCTATAAGAGAGATTCGCATGAGCAATTACCATATGTATTATAGACATATAGAACAAGTTTTCATACAGCCACTTGGGCAACACCATTCTCATTGGTATATGGAGATGAGGCCATTGTCCCACTTGAGTTGGAAATCCCCTCCCTTATAATTTTCTTACAAGGTGACATATCCAATGAAGATGTAAGAAAAGCAAGGTTGCAATAGCTAGAATCACTAGATGAGAAAAGGATCAAAGCCAATGAACATCAAAAGTTATACCATGCGAAGCTCAAAAGAGCATTTGGAAAGAAAATCAAAACAAAGGAATTCAAGGTAGGAGATCTAGTGTTGAAAGTAAACATAAACAAAACAAAAGCAAACGATGAAGCAAAAGGCAAGTTTGAGCCTAATTGGCTAGGCCCATATGTTGTAATTGAAGCAATAGGATTAGGTGCATATAGAATATCATCCATGGATGGCAAAGAAGAACCAAATATATTCAATGTTGTCCATATTAAATGCTTTTATGCTTAGATAAGAAAACTTTGTGCCTTGCAAAATAAAGAATTCATGAGAAGGGGAATGTAATTTTTTTTTTGCAAAATCCAAAGATTCCCATGGTACTAGTGGTATACACTACAAGCAGGCTACCAGTGGAGTAAAAAAAAGAAAAAAGTTGATCTATAGTCTACATAGAGAAATATGTGGAACAAAGGAACATGAGAAATGTTATCTAATCTTCTAGACTTCACTCTACATTTTGTGCTACATTTTTCACAAGCTCTGAACAATAATGTTCTCCTCCATTTATTATCAATTCATGATTGTTACTCAACTAATAGCATGGTGGATTTGGTTGTAACATGTGTAAGGGAAACTATTGCATGCTTACCACATGTGACAAATATACATCCCCTACCCCTTTATAGCATCAGCTGGGGGCAATCCCATCTTCAGCTGCGAGCATGGTGCAAAAATAGATATTGATGAATAAAAGGTAGAATAATTTTATTTTAAATATTTAAGGACTTCTATGTTGCCAATGGCATGCATGAATTTCAGCGTGATGCTAGCAACATGGATGACATGGACGATGGACATAAAATGCAAGGTCAATGATGGCCAAATATATGGCTAGTGAGAGTTCACTCACTTAAAAGTAAACCAATGATGCAGTTGTATGAAAAATATGTACATTGGATAATCTCCAATGGATGATGAAACTTGTTGTGTATCCACATAGTTTTTTCTTTTGAACTAATACAAAGCATAATACCTTCAGATCATAGACATAAAATGTATGATCATCGATGGCCAAGGACACGGCTAGTGAGAGTTCACTCACTTAAAAGTAAATTGGTGATGCATCCATCAAAAATATGTTGAAATTAGATCATCTCTAATGGATGATGCAACATGTTGTGTTTCCACATGGTTTTTTCTTCAAACCAATCCAAAGCATAATATCTTTAGATCATAGACATAAAATGTATGATCACTGATGACCATCAATATGGCTAGTGAGAGTTCATTCACTTTGAAGAAAAATTGATGATGTAGCCATTAGTAGATTATTGACATTGAATCATCATCAATGGACATTGTAACTCACTGTGCATCCACACCATTTTTATAACTAACACTTCATTGCAGGTATCTACATCCTAAAGAGCAAAAGAAAATATAAAGGATTCCATGCTGCTAGTGGTGTGTACATTGTTCCCTACACCACCAATGGCATCCATTTCATCATCATTTCACTACAATCAAAGTGAATCCCTTCTATTTCAAGGCATGGATGTAAGTACGAATGGTTCCTAAGTATCAAACACGATGGAACAACCATATTCATGGTAAAAGCAGTACAAGGGGAAAATCACATCTTCCATCTCCAAAGCTGGATGTGGGACAATACAGCTACATCATCGTAGTCATTTCCATCATTAATACAACATCATGCCTAAATAAAGACTCTTCATAATATTTTTGGCTTGGATACTCAAGGACCCTTCTTAGGGCATCCAAGTCAAAAGTGGGTAGCAAAGGACCCACAACATCACCATCATCTACATTCATCATTATTTCCAATAAGGAACAGTGTAATAAAGAGCTCAAAAATTATATAAAATTTTCTTCTACACTTCATCTTTGGATATGTACTTTCATTGCTTCAATCACACCTCCAAGGAGAGGCAAAATGTAGATGACTAAAAGTGAATTATTATTTATTAAGTAATTTCTTTTAGAGCATCAATGATGTATTATGCAAAAAGAGGTTAAATAGTACCCTAAGTCATGATAAAGCTATGTAATATATCTAGTGGACCCTTGTGGCATGTACAAGGTGTAAAAAAGATCTAATTCATGTAAAGATGCATCATATATAAAGGCATAAATTGATGACCTTAAACCTTATGGGAAAATGAATATGAGGAGCACTCTAAAGAGATTCTAGCACATGTTACATCACTCAGTTATATGCAAAGATTATTCATAAGTTATACCTTATGTTTACTATATAATGATTCTTTCACTCACTCGTTGCTACATTCTTGATTGCATCTGTTATATTGCTTATTTTAGGCCACTAGTGGCATAACTCTTATAGGCCACCAACATCATGCAACTTAATGAATGTATGCTTGTATTTTGTGTATGTTTCTTCTAATGGAATGAATATGTGATCTAATTAAACACAAGTATCTTTTTGTTATCCATTATTTCCATATTTTAGATATATGTGATAATAAGAAATAAGTAAACAAAATAATGTGTTAATTAACCCCCATAAATAATTATATGTACTATTTTTGGTCTATAGTATATATAGATCATTTCATGTCATGTGTCATACTTAATCATTTCATATCATATGTTTGTGCATTTATATCATTTAATATCATATGGTATACTTAGATCATTTCATATCCATTGATTGGGCCATTATAAAGATGTGGTTAGGTGTTCCTTTGGGTACCACAAGTCTTGGAATAGGATGAGTAAGGTGGGAGACTAAATGGTGATTCATCAACTCCACTCCATCATACCTTGAGAACCTAAGGCCAATGCTATTTATTCTTACTTATTCAAAAAAATAAATAGGGAACCAATGACTTCAACATCATGCGCTGCTTGCATCAACAGTGCAAGTTCCTTTCTTATCTCGTAACTTCCACATCACTGAAAACCTTATTCATAATTAAAAAGTATGTGGAGGTAACATTTAATACTACAAATGCATACTAATAAATACAACTCAATAAAATCCCTTGGGGAAACCAAAGGATACCATCTTCAAAATAATAATTGTTAAAAATATGTGATTTTCAAATTTTTATCTTGATTCCCCACTAGAAATTTCCTAGGGAAAACCAAGTCAAAAAACGGGGCATGGAAGGAGCTTCATTTCAATTTTCAAGACACAAATTTCTCTTTCTCAAATTTCTTCAATTTTGTAATTGTTTATATAATGCAATTGTATTTCTTTCCATTACATATCTAAAGAGGAGAAAAATGTATCCGCCTAAATATGATTTCTATTTAATATAAATGATATTTAAGGTAACAAATAATAATATTATAAAAAGTTTATCAATATCAATAAATGCACCATAAGTTATATAATTTATGTAAATCTAAAGAAGCACAAGTATTAACGATACTCAGATACAAAATAAGATTACAAACAAAGCATTATCTATAAGATAAGGTCAGATACAATGCTAGTGTTAATACCTAAAAATGAATTTTAATTTAATTAAAATACCCTTTTAGGTATTCAAAATTATTTCTATTTTTAATTAAATAAATTATCTTATCATCATGCACTCTCATATACTTTTATGTTTTATGATAACAAGTTGACCTGTCATCACAATAAGCCTAAGGAGGAGCCTTAGCATTAGATATGTTACCTAAAAAGGTGGAGGGGTTGTCCATAGCAATTATGATATGATCCTAAATCCTTTATAGGTGGTAATTACTTATTTCATTCTTGACCAATGTTTCTTAATGCCACCTATCATATCTATATTTGTTTTATACATTGAGATCTACATTCCTATTATATTTTATATCCATTTTTCCATGATATTTTGAGCTTTGAAGGAACAATAATAATATTAAGCAAAAGGGAAAGGCATTCTAGAATAGTAACTGCATAATGTTACTAGGATCCTAGTGTCAATGTTGAGTTGAGGATGATTTGGTGACTCCGTTAAATAGAGAGGCTTTTTGTTCATCTTCTTTTGATTGAATATCACCTTCATTCATCGTGAAAGGTAAATCATATGTTTGTATCTTTCATAAATCCAGTTTGATAGATCAAGGTCAATCATTTTCATATTTCATGTAATTATTTATTTCTATTTCATGGTTAATTTTTTAAATTGAATATATTTTATATAACCCTAATTATTATTATTTTGATTATAACAATCGGTGAACCTGACATCTTTTTGAAACATCATTTTATATGTCACTAGTTACGCCAAAAACCATAGGGTTTTTAGATAGGACTAATCTTGAATTTTAAGTGTTTTAGAAATGGAACTCACTAAGTTTCTTGCCATAGTTAATAGATTTGATTATGCAACCAAGGGTAATCTAAAGAACATATTTCTAAAAATGAGGAAAGAAGTGAAGGCTCTAATATTGGGGGCCATAATCAATATGTTGGAGCTACTCCTCTGATTTTTAGGGATTTGAATCTATTATGTGATAAAATTTGCAACACTAGGGTACTAGATCTACAAGAAGAGACTAGTTTAGATATATATCATGGTGAGGGAGATCATATGTCTCATATAAAGCCTTTTGAGATGAAGTTCGAATTGAATTTTAGAATGAATGATAATTTCATGGCAAAGTGTTCCCCTACTACATTTAGATTATGTGATCAATTGGTACTTTTCTTTACTCATTAAATCCATTAATTGCTATGCACAACTTATATTGAAATTCTAGATGCATTTCAAATATCATGCTCCTAGATAGATGACAGTGTTGAAATCCAAGTGACATTGAGAGGGGGTGAATCAATATGATAAATTCAAATGTAAAACTTTAACTTTACCACTTAAAATAAAATAGTAGAGATATAAAACTAAGTAAATCATGAACCATAAAAATTACATCATACAACATAAGATGTAATGAGGTTTACCAATGTGGCTACATCCCCAAATAATATTGCTTAAATCATGGTCCAAATCTAGCCATTATAAAGCATCAACTTTACGCTTAGTTTACCAGCACCAACTGGAAGGAGCACCAACCCCTATAATTTATCAAATACAACTGAAAGGAGCACCAACCCCTAAGTTCTGTAGAATCCATTGCAAGGAGCACCAACCCCTCTTTCCAAGCATCAAATTGGACTTCAAATCTTGATTAAATTTTTGATATAAAAATACCTTCTCTATTCATAGATCCTTCTCTTATCTTTAACTCATCAAAATTCATTATTTGACTATCTTTGTAAGAAATATGCAATCAATCTCCATAGCTATTATTCTTCCCTCATTATCAATTTGCTTTATTTTGATTATTAATGGCATTGTTCTCATGCATATTCACCTCAATACCTTGCAACACATGTGTTTTTCAATTCTATCACATCTACAAGATACTAACATGTCTTAACATTGTTACACCACCTTTTCAAAATTTCACAAATATTATGGTCATAAAAAAATATTACTACTCTCTACTCTCTAAATTTTTATATCTTTAACTATATTTAACACTTCATTCTACTCCTAAAATTTTGTGTAAAGTTTATTCTCTATAGTTAATCACTATGGTAACTTTCCTCATATTTTTTCCATGTGGTTACAAGCTTGTCAATTTTAGTTATGAAAATTGAGAATTCAAGAAGATTAAATCATGTTTGAGCTGCTACTTCATTTGATATAAGTTTATAAGGAGGAATTAAAACTTCATAAGTGTTCTACAATAATTCTCATAATTATAGGTTGGGAAAAAAACACTTCTCTGCATAATACATTGATCCTTCATATAAGACTTTGGGTTTCTACATAACACATTGCACCTCTACATAAGACTTTTAGTTTTCCCATATCACTTTGTATCTCCACATAAGGCCTTTGAAATTTGCATAATGTCTTCTCTAATTGTATAAGCCCTTCCTTCTCCACATAAGAACTTAAGCCTCAACATAAGGATTTGAATCTTCCTCACATCCACTTAGACCTCCACATATGAGCCTCTATGTTCTCATAAGTCTCTCCACATAAGCCTCTTACTTCTTCACATAAGATTGGATTATACCACATAAGCTTTGAATTATTTGCATAAGGTCATTATTTTGATCCGTACAAGCTTTTGTTTCTTTGTTTAAACCTTTGGCTATCTGCAAAAGCATATAACTAGCTGCATAAGACCTTGCTATTTTGCATAAGGCCTTTGACTGACTGCATAAGCATGTCTCTATCTGCACAAGCCTTTGTATCTTCACATAAGGTCTTCTCATAAGCTTATATCTACTTGTATAATATTTTTAACCTCCACATAAAACTTTGTTTGACCACATAACATCATCGTATAAGTCTTTTCCCCCTTTCATAAGTCTTTGCTTCATCATATAAGTCTTTACCTCACTGCATAACATCTCCTTATGATCCTTTTCCTTACCATATAAAAAATATCTTCAATGCATAAGGATTATTTTCATCGCATAAGGGTTGTTACCATCGCATAGGGGCTATTACCACCACATAGGGATTGTGACCACCACATAAGGGTTGTTACTACCACATAAGCCTTTTTTCCACTGCATAAGCCAAGTTTTGACCACATAACTTCTTTCTTACTCCACATAAGGTATCATTTTATAACAATGACAACACCAATACAAGCATATGGCCAACAATCTCCTCCTTTGGTATTGTTTTCAAAACTCCAAGAACCAAGCATTCAACTTACCAAACATAACACAAACCTACCAAACACAATGCAAAATTCTTGATATTTTCTCCCCCTTTTTTTCAACAAAGGTAAAGGTTGCCACTGATATTCATGGTTAATATTGTGATAACTCCATTGATTCTCATTAGATTGCTCCTTCTGAATCCATGCAAAATTCTCAAGTTCATGTTAAAAATAAGAACAAAAAAAAAAAACATAAATAGGATCATAAAATAGATAGTAGAAATTGCTCCCCCTAAGAATGTGCAATCAATAGCTGGCTAGTTTTTGGGAAGTGTGACCACTCCCAATTTTATCTTAAATATTCAAAAATATCCTTAGGAAATGATTTGGTAAAGATATTAGCTACTTATTCTTCCATGGGCACAAACTCTAACTTGATTGCTCCTTATACTACTTTCTCTTTTAAAAAATGATGCCTGATGGCTATATAACAAGATTCTTTAAAATATTGATAGTACTAGTATTATCACACATGATAGGAATGGGCTCATAACATTGATTCCTAAATCCATAATAGTTTGTTTCATCCATAAAACATTTATACAATAGGATATTGATGCAATATATTCAGCTTCAACTCTGGAAAATGATACTGAGTCCTGCTTTTTATTATGCCATGATACAAGATTATCACCCAAAAAAAATGCACCTCCACTTGTACTCTTTCTATCATCTACACATCCTACCCAATCTACATCTGAATAAGAAATGAGAGTGAAATTTTTACCTTTGGAATACCATAACCCATAATACATAGTACCTTTGAGATCTCTAAAAATTCATTTTACTATTGTAATAGGTGATTCTTTGGGTGTTGCTTGAAATCTTGCAACCATGCATACTGCTTGTAATATATCTAGTCTAGATGCATTAAAATATAATAAACCACCAATTATTGACCTCTAAAGAGTCTAATTAAGAGGAGGACAATTATCTTCTTTACTCAATTTGCAATTAGTCATCATGGAAGTGCTCATAGGTTTACTATCTTCCATATTAAACTTTTTCAACATCTCCTGCACATACTTAATTTGAGATATAAATATTCCTTTATCTAATTGATTCACTTGCAAGCCCATAAAGTATGAAAAATAACCCACCATATACATTTCAAATTCATTTTGCATTTGATCTGAAACTTCTTTGCATATTTCATTATTTTATCCATCAAAAATGATGTCATCTACATAGATAACAATGAAAAGTTGCTTATCATTTTCAATTCTAACAATAGGATTACTATCCACCATACCATTCTTGAACCCTTGTTGTAGAAGATACTTTTCCAACCTTGCATACCATGCCTTTGGTGCTTGTTTCAATACATATAAAGCTTTCTTAAGTCTGCATACCAAATTTGGATCATATCCTAGCTGAAAGCCATCTGGTTATTCAACATATAATTCCTCTTCTAACTTTCCATTGAGAAATTTTGATTTAACATCCATTTGATATACTTTAAAATTCTTGAAAATAGCTAGAGAAAGAAAGATTCTAATAACTTCTAATCTAGCTATAGGAGTAAAATTTTCTTCAAATTCAATACCTTTAATTTGTACATAGCCTTTGCATACTAATCTTACCCTATTTCTTATAGCAGTACCTTCTTCATTCAATTTGTTCCTAAATACCCACTTGGTATCACTGACATTCTTGTTTGTAGGTCTAGGGAAAAGCTCCCATGTCTTATTCTTCTCAATCTGATTTAGCTCTTCTTCCATTTCTTTAACCTAATTTTTATATTTACTTACTTCTATAATATTATTGGGTTCAAAATGAGACAACAGTGCATAGTTTATATGTTCTTGATTTTTGGAAACCTTTCCTCTTGTTTGAATACCTATATTAGGATCTATGATGATTTGTTGGCTTGTATGTTTTAATTGTTAGCATTTGTTGGAGTCTTTTACTGAGCTTGGTGATGATGATTCAGGTATTTCTTATGGTGATCCCTTAGGTGATGTTGGTGGTGATATTTTTGGAGAAATTTATGGTGATGATCTAGGTGAGGATGATGGTGATGATTTAGGTGAGGATGGTGGAGATTGCTCCTCTTCTTTTTCTTCATACATGGGATAATCATTATATTCACTTAACATTTGAACATTTCCTTTATCAAGCTTTACATATGTACTTTTCACGATCTTTCCCAAGTTTCTTATCATAGCATTGGTAGGCTTTACTCTTACATGAGTAGCCAAGAAAAATTCCTTCATCAACTACATATTTCAACTTACCCATATTTTCTTTAGTATTTCTTATGTAGCATTTACACCCAAATATTTTAAAATATTTTACTATAGCCTTTCTTCCAAGCCACAACTCCTATGGTATTTTTATTTTCATGTGGTCTAATCATACATCCATTTTCAATGTCGAAAATAATGTGTACTGCCTCTTTCCAGAACCTATGATTTACTTTGTTCTCATTCATCATTATTCTATACATCTCTTGCACTATTCTATTCTTTCTTTCCATAGCACCATTTTGTTGTGGTGTTCTAGTAGTTGAGAATTATCTTTTGATTCCATGTTTCTCATAGTATTTAGCAAATTCTTTATAAATGAATTCTCCTCCTCTATCTGATCTAAGACATTTGATTCTTCTACCACCCAAATTTTCAAGCATATTCTTGAAACTTATAAACACATCAAAGGCTTCAAATTTTTGTTTAAGGAAGTGTGCCCATGTCATTATTGAGAAATCATCTATAAACAACATAAATCATTTATGTCCATGTATACTTTGATTTTTGGTAGTTCCACACAAATTAGTATTAACTAACTCAAGTGGTTTTCTATAATGATATTCTTTAGTTTTCAAGGAGGTTCTAGTTTGCTTACCTTTTTGACATGAAGAACATATGTTGTTGGATGGATTGGAGATTCTTGGCATATCCCTTATTGCCACCTTTGTGATAATTTTTTCCAAATTTTCAAAATTGATATGTCCAAGTATTTCATGCCATAACCAAGTAGTGTCTTCTTGTCCAAGAAGGAAGGATCCTTTTGATGTTATAATTATTGTATACAAATTGTTTGATGTTCTTGTTCTAGTTGCTACAATTCATCCACTTTTTGATCTTCTTATTTCGCATCCATTTATTTTTAAGATAACATCATTACCTTTTTCACATATTTATTGCCACTCAATAGGTTATGTCTCAAGCCAATAACAAATACAACTTCTTCAAACTTCATATTTCCATTTCCCATTTTGATAGTTCCTTTTCCAACTAATTTGGGACCATCATTATTTCCAAACTTGATTGATCCTCCCTTGTATTGTTGTAGATTCTCAAACTTGAATGATCCTCGCTCATATTGTCATATGCTTTGTACAACCACTATCACTAATATAGGATTTTGGCTTATTCTCAGCTTTAATAGCTACTTGAAAAATTAATGATTCAATAGCATTGTTATCTTTCTTTCACCAGATGCCCTTAACTATAGTATTATTCACTTTAACTATTGGCTCACATATTTTAGAGTCTTTGTTATTTGATTTGGATGAATTGATTGACTTACTTCTACATATTTTTGTTGTATGTCCATAATTATGACATTTATAGCATTCCACAATGAAATTTATCAAAGGAGTGAAGTTGTTTCTATTCACAAAATTTATTAGATGAGTATTCATTCTGCAAAATTCCATCTTATGATGAAAATAATTGCATTTATAATAATAACCACAAAATTTATTGCCATAATTTGAATAGGAATTGAAAATTTTATTTTGCTGATAAACATTACTTGTTTTCTATCTTGGCATTCTCCTTGCTTTCTTATCAATTTTGATGAAATGATAACTACTAGCTTCTTGATTTTTCATGGATTGATTATTGTTTGCCTCTTATTTCATTTAACTATCAGATTGAGTGTCATTTAATTTAGTGTTGGGTAACCATTGTTTAGCTGGACTTAAGGTTTTTGTAGGCTCAAAACTGAGACCAAACTTTATTATCGGATATCTTTGAGCTCTCAATATTTGATCAAATTGCTTTGATCTTTGGGAAAACGTAAAAATGATCTTAGCTTGTTGAGATAATTTTTCAATCTCTAGTTTTAAAATAATGATTTCCTCTTCTAAGTTATGATATACATTTATTCTATCAATCAAATGGAGTTGT
>Ga0139314_100303_pt1 | contig 11745 bp, 12 predicted proteins | sample In2P11_FD_99376 | JGI IMG/M metagenome (GOLD analysis project Ga0139314, IMG submission 99376)
CTGAAGTGTACTAATTGAGCTCCCATGATTGAGTCCATGCTCCCCCTGAGCACAAGAAAAGTCTCAAAAATATTTTCTAAAAGAATAACATGACTCTGTTAGTGCCAGTTCAAATTTCTAAAGGGAAAACTGCTCTGATGCACAGCACAACCAACCCAATTCACAACGCTAGTTCAAATTTCTAAAGGGAAAATTGCTATGATGTGCAGTGCTTGTCCAATGCACATCGCCAACCTATTGATCTGCAGTTCCTTTTTAAAGACAAATTTTGAAGGCCTTCCCGGTGTCCAAATTGAGAACGTGATAGCTCGTTGGAAAGCTTGTCAAGTCTAATTTCAAGAACATCTTGAAATTTCAATTTGGAGTTCATTTTCCCTGTCAAAAGTTAAATTTCCCAAGACTGGTAAAAATGTGCAGAACGACACTGCCTAAATGCAGAGTGCTGTTGCAGTCAACTTTTGAAGGTCTTCCTTAACTCCAAATTAAGCTTATGATAGATATTTGGAAATCTCTCTTTTTCTAGTTATCAGTTGACTCATCAAGCAAGTCATTTGGTAAACACAGCTAGGTTAAATCTTGATTTTCCTAAGGTCACTCCATAAGTGCATCAATCCTCCTGAGGCTAGTGATGTTTACAAAATTTCTCCAAACCATGAAACCTGTGTAAAAACTGAAAGATATTTTTCTTCCTGGGCCAAGGATGGACAAAAGCCTCTCTCACTTTTTTCAAATTCATCTTTTATTTCTCAGAAACATAGTTTGAAGAAAACCTATCTCGATATGTGGAACAGGGGATTTGTAGAAATGAAGGGAAATGAAGGGGATGAGGGGCTTCTAAATTATTGAAAAAAATTTGGGAAGTAGGGAGGGATGTTAGGAAGCAGGGGAAAGTGAAATTTCAAAGACTGAGTGAGGGGAAGATGTCCAAAAGGGAAAAACACAGGCCTAACCTAGAAAATTGTCAAATTGCAGCACTAAGATAGGGTTTGTGGGAAAATGATGAATTTTAGGGATATCAGTGATGGGAATTGTTTAAGAAGGTATATTAGCTATAGGGGAAGGTGTATGAACATCAGGACACAATTTTTGTTGATCATTTGGCCATCCAAGAAAAATTACCTTAAAAACCCTAGGAGAGGGAAATGGGCCTTACCCAAGTACAACTGAAGCACGAACAAGGTGTAAAATGACCCATTGGAACCTGAAATGATGATGACAAATCTTTGAATGATGGTACACTTAGACAAATGGTGACATGGATCAACACTTGGAAAACTTTGGAAAAAAAATCCTAGACCTAAGACCTGGTGATCAAATTTTACTTGAAGACTGACTAAAATGACAAAATTTGACTTTGACACCCTTAGACCACTTTGTAAGAACATGTTTGATCATTGGTGGAAGGCTTAAAAGACTGACACTAACAGAGTCATGTTATTCTTTTAGAAAATATTTTTGAGACTTTTCTTGTGCTCAGGGGGAGCATGGACTCAATCATGGGAGCTCAATTAGTACACTTCAGAATATCAGAGAATTCATCATGTACTCAGGGGGAGCATGACAAGCATAATGTATGGTGGAGGGGGAGCATGATCCTTTTCCCTTGATGTCAAAGGGGGAGAGTGACTTGGTGTTGTTGTTTCCATCAAGTCCAATGGGGGAGATTGTTGGCATTATGATTCAGGTATTGTCCTTGATGGAAACTCTCTCAGAAGAAAGATCACAGTACAACAGGTTAACAACAAAGAATTACAAATCAGTCTACACAGAATGAAGAAAGAGAGGTATACATAGGTTCACCTTGACCAAGATGCATATACACATAGGTTCATTGACCACAAGTAGCGTATACGTACACATGCACTTTCACAGAAAGGAAAGCGTGTAGTACCTTGGAAAACTAAGTTTTTGGTCCGAAGTATTTGGCCCATGGTAATGGTCCAAGGTATCAAGTCCGAGGTATTGACCCTAGGTATTTGGTCTAAGGTATTAGTCCTAAGTGGTTTTGGTCCATGGTATTGAGAAAGGCCTAAAACTATAAATGGAGGAGAAGATCATTAGGCCAAGTGTGCAAGTATCAAATATCTAATGAAGTGTGAGATCTAGTATGCAAATTATTGGTTTATGGTTTTGTGCTTGATCTGAACTGAGGATGAAACTTAGTGGTTTATGGAGGATAAGATCTAATGATGGATCGAGATCTTAAGACTTGAAATGAATTATCATTATGTGGTTTGATCATGTATAGTCTAGATCTGAATACTAACGCATGTGTTATTCTGAAAATATCTTGATTTGGGTATAACTGAAGTCTGGAATAGCTGCCGAGTAATGAATTAATATTTGCAGATGTATATGTTGGTTGGATTTGAGAAAAGTGCGTATACACACAAGTTCGACACATGGAAGTAGCGCATACCTTATAAAGTATGTTTCAATTGTTTCTGTTTGCTGTTGTAGAATTCTAGGTTCTGGTTTGAGTTCTAGTTACTGTATTCTAGTTACAGTATTTTGAATGATCAGATTAATTATGATGGGTTGTCAAAATGATTGATGGATTCAGTTGTGGTTGATTCAAAAAGTGATGATTGATTCTCAATGATTGGTTGATGCAGATGTATTTGATGACTGAATTACAGTTATGATGTCGTTATCCAATTTGAAAATTTATGAAACGTGGTCCCTGGAGGAAGAGAGAAGGTTGTAGCCTTCTGTAGGTCAGCACCTATGTACTAATAAACATATTTGCTAGTACAAGATTTAGGGGGTTGTAGCCTCCTTCTAATAGAAGCTGGAGAACAAGAGAAGGTTGTATTCTATAGGTAGAAGCCTGCGTACTGGTATAATTTTTCACCAAGACAATATTGTAAACAAATTTTATTATTATTATTAAAAGAAGACAAAGATGACAAAAGTAGGTGGTTTTCACCCACATTGGGTTTCCACCTTATATCTTGGTGTTCATGTGTGTTGCTTATGTGTGATGCTTTATTCTGCTTTTACTTCACTGTTTAATGAATCTTTGATATACTGGTTAAAATTAAATGCATGATAAATTGGGTAAATCAAAAGTTCTCTACATATACACTGGTCGCTTTAAGTACAGTCACATATACATGCTAGTTCACTTAGCTAAAGTAGTGTATACTAATCTATTTGGGAAATTAAATTATTGGTCTCATAACACTGATTCACCCCCCCCTCAGTGTTATGTCCAACAATTGGTATCAAAGCAGGTCCTTCAGAAGAAGCTTGGTCGCTTGAAGGGAGATCCATCATCATGAGTAATCAAGAAAGTGTGGGATCCATCAGACTGCCAATCTTTGATGGGAGAAACTTTTTTAATTGGAAGATAAGAACCACAACCTATCTACAATCACTTGGAACGGATGTCTGGGAAATCATGGAAGGAGGATACACATTTCCATCAACAATTCCTACAGATACGACAAGTAAAAATAAATATGAAACCAATGCCAGGGATGCCAATACATTATTAGAAAGCCTATCACAATCAGAGTTTGTCAAAGTTATGCAGCTCAAATCAGCCAAAGAAATATGGGACAAAATCATTCTAAGCTTCAAAGGAGACTCTCAGGTAAAACGTGCTAAACTGCAAACTCTGAGAATCCAATATGAAACTCTTAAGATGCACAATGATGAAATTATAGCTAGTTACTTCTTATGTATAGATGAGGTTGTTAATTGTATGAAGAATCTAGGTGAAGAGATAAAGGAAGTTACCTTAGTTGAGAAATTTTTAAGATCCTTGTCTGCTAAATTTGAATCAAAGTATCTACCATAGAAGAAAAATAGGATCTAGAGACTATCACTATGACATAGCTTCACGGAATCTTAACTGCCTTTGAGATAAGAAATGGAGGCCCATCAGATATGAGAGAAGCCGAATTTAAAGCTTCAAAAAAAGGAAAGGAAGAACTCAATGAATCAGGACATATTTTAGAAGAAGAAGATGAAGTAAACTTTGTCAAGAAGCTTCATCAGGGTTCCAGAAGATTTAGAGGTAAACTAAATTTCAAATGTTTTTCCTGTGGTAGAGTCAGTCATTGTGCTGTCAAATGTCCTCATAAAGATAAATATGATAAAGAGAAGGAATATACAAAATGGAATAGAAAACAAAATGTAAGTAAAAAGAGTTACTATACTCATGAAGATAGCGATGGTTTATCAAATAGTGATGAAGATGAAAATAGTAATGACTATAGACTTCTAATGGCTTATGACGATGATAATTTCTGGGATGCTTCAGAAGAAGATGACCTTCATGAAGAAATATCTAAACTCAAAATATGTTTAGAAGAAAAGAATATAATTATAGATACCTTGACATACCAACTTGATGAAAGAGAAAAACACAATGAAAAACTAGAGTGTGAAATTGTGGGTCTAAGAAAGGATATTGAGAAAAGAAAATCTCTCACTCTTAGATTTGATAAAGGATCAGAAACTTTAAATGAAATTACCAAAGTGCAACATTCTTCTCTGATAAAGACAGGTCTTGCATATACTGAAGCATCTCAATCACAGAAGTCGTTAACCTCCACTAAAAGCTATCTTGATGCAACAAAGAACAGTGAACAGTATGGAAATCGTTAGCAAAGGCATAAAGCAGATCACCATGTAAATTAGGCTCAATTTGATTCAAGGATGAACAGAAGCCACAACCAACCTCAGGTAAATCATACTCAATTTGCTTCAAAGATGAATATCAATAGAAACTACAATCACCAGGTCAATAGATTCGATAAGCGCGGGAACTTCTTTAATGGTCAATGTTTCTCATGTCATTATTTTGGACAGAAAGCTTCTTAATGTGTTGCTTACAAAACCATCATGACTAGAGAAGCACAAAATCAAAGGAATGTTATAGGGGTCAAGAAAATTCCTATAATAACTTTTCTCTTCTTGAAAATGAAATAGAATGCTCCATCTATAACAACTTTGGCCATGAGGAATCTAAATGCAGGAGTAAATTTCGACAAATATCTCAGACGGAGAAAACTTCATTAAATCCCAAAATATGGAGAAGGAAAGAACCTCAAACATAAAGATGTGGTATAGCCTTGTATGCAGAAGGACAAGAAAATTAGTGGTAAATCAGCAGCGGATGCTCAAAACACATGACAGGTGACAAAGAAAAATTCACTCATATAATCCCTTAGAAAAGGAAAAGAATGTCTCATTTGGAAATGACACTCCTGCTGTTATAAAAGGTAAAGGATCTATTTTCTTGAAAGAAAAGGTTAAAGCTGGGAATGTTATGTATGTAGATGGTTTAAATCATAACCTATTGAGTGTCAGTCAAATGTGTGATCAAGGAAATGAAGTAGTGTTTCGATCAAACGGATGTGTTGTTCGTGAGCTTGATACAGGAGAAATTGTGATCAACGGTACAAGAACTCCAAACAACTTATACATACCCAAGGGAGGACAACAATAGTGTTATCTAAGCAAAAATGATGAAAACTGGTTATCGCACAGAAGATTGAGACATGTAAGCTTTTCTCAAATAAGAAAAGCATGCAGATTCCAGGTTGTTCATGATCTTCCAAATATCAGCATTCCTGAAAATACAATATGCAAACCATGTCAATTTGGTAAGCAAACCAGATCTCACTTCATTGAAAAGGAAGGGTCAGCTAGTAAGCCTCTTCAACTTGTTCATACTGATTTATGTGGACCATCAAGGAAAAAGTCACTTCGTGGAGAAGAATACTTTATTTTGTTCATTGATGATTTTTCTAGAATTTGTTGGATAGGTCTTCTAAAGCATAAATATGAAGCATTTTAAAAGTTAAAAGCCTTAAAAGCCTTGATTGAAAATGAATCAGATCACAAAATCAAATGCCTCAGATTTGATCGAGGAGGGGAATTTACCTCAGATGAATTCTTTGACTTTTGTGAACAACATGGAATAAAAAGGCAGTTCTCCACTGCAAGGACCCCTTAGAAAAATGGAGTGGTAGAACGAATGAACAAAACTATTCAACAAATGGCTCAAGCTATGCTAGATGAATCTGTAACTCCTGCAACCTTCTGGGATGAAGTTGCATTCGCTGCCATAAGTATTCTCAACAAAGAAAATGTTCGGGTAAACAACACTCAAACTCCACATGAAATTTGGTACGGTAAGACTTCTACGGTAAAATATTTCAAAGTTTTTGGAAGCAAATGCTATATCAAAAGGAATAATGAAAAACTTGGTAAGTTTGAGCCCATAGAAGATGAAGGTATTCTTGTTAGTTACTCTTCCTGAAGTAAAGGATATAAATATTACAATAAAAGACTTGGGAAAATTGTTGAAAGTATTGATGTTGTAGTTGATGAAGCATGAAAAAATCCTAAATAGATAAAAACCAAAGATTATGACAATGAAGAAGATGGGGATTATTTTCCCACATCAAATCACAATGATTCTGAAGAAGAAACCAATGAAGCACCAAAAGAAGAGATAACAGTAGAAGAAAGACTTTGTCTAGGTATGTTTAGAAAAATCATCCAGAAACTCAAATTTTAGGGGAAAAAGAGGCAGGTGTACAGACCAGAAGAAATATTATAGAAACCTGAAGCTATCTAGCATTACTATCCTCCACCAAACCTCAAAATGTAAATGAAGCATGAAAAGATGAATGTTGGGTCAAGGCCATGAATGAAGAACTTGAGAAAATTGAAAGGAATAATACTTGGGAATTAGTTCCTAGACCTCATGATAAGAATATCATAGGAACCAAATGGATATTCAAAAACAAGCTGAATGAAAATGGAGAAGTTATTAGAAACAAGGCCAGACTTGTTTGTAAAGGACATGCTCAATAAGAAGGTATAGATTTTTGAGAAAATTTTGCACCTGTTGCTAGACTTGAAGCCATAAGAATGTTTCTTGCTCTTTCTAGTTTTCAGAAATTCAAAGTATACCAAATGGATGTAAAATCTGGCTTCCTTAATGGAGACATAGAAGAAGAAGTCTATATTGAACAACCAGAAGGATTCATTCTTGGAAATGATTCAAAACTTGTATGCAAACTCAGAAAGGCTCTCTATGGTCTAAAACAAGCTCCAAGGGCCTGATATTACCCTCTTGACAAATATCTCCACCAACAGGGTTTTTCAAAGGGGTCAGCAGATAGCAATCTATATACAAAGATTGACACTTATAAATTGCTAATAATTGTTGTTTGTGTTGATGATATCATTTTTGGTAGCAATGAAGAATCCATGAGTCAGAATTTTTCTTCAATAATGCAACAAGAATTTGAAATGTCCTTGGTTGATGAGCTTACCTATTTTTTTGGTCTACAAGTTCAACAAAATAAAGATGGTATTTTTCTTTCACAAACCAAATATCTCAAACAGATCTTGAGAAAGTACAACATAGAAGATTCTAATCCAGTATATACCCTAATGGTAACAGGATGCAGTCTCAGCTCAAATGATGAGTTAGCAGCAGTACATCAACCAACTTATAGATCTATGATTGGTAGTCTGCTTTATTTAATAGGTAACTAACCTAACATCATGCATGCAATAGGAATAGTTGGAAGATTCCAAGCAAATCCAAAGGAATCACACCTTCAAGTAGTCAAAAGGATTTTCAAATATCTTCAAGGAACATAGAACTTTGGTTTATGGTATCCTAGAGATACGTATCTTACTCTTCATGCATATACAGATGCAGATTGGGCAGGAAGTGTTGATGACAGAAAAAGCACTAGTGGTGGTGCATTCTATATGGGTTCTAGGTTAGTGTCTTGGTTGAGCAAGAAACAAAGTTCAATTGCATTATGTACATCTAAAGCAGAATATGTGGCTGTTGCATCTTGCTGCACACAACTACTCTAGATGATGCAAACCTTACAAGACATTTAGATCACATGTACTCCACCCATCTCCATTCTTTATTATAATACAAGTGCCATCAATATTTCAAAGAATCCAGTCATGCACTCCAAGGCTAAGCACATACCCATCAAATATCATTTTCTACGTGAACAAGTGCTTGAAAAAAAGGTCAAATTGGAGTATGTTCCCCCCAAAGAATAGGTTGCTAATATATTCATTAAACCACTGCCCAGAGAGACATTTGAATATCTCAGAAAAAAGTTGGGAATAGTTGCTACATCATCCTACTGTTAAATCCTATTTTTTAGAAAAAGGTTGTTATACGCGAGTTTCATGAAGCATAGTCACATACATACTTGGGTTTCTGTGGGCACAATCGTGTATATGTTGGTTTGAGGAAAAGAACTAGACTCAGGAACAAGGGGTCTAATATGGTTCAGTCAATTATCTACTCTATTTGATGATGGTCACAAGCTACTGATAACATGTGGAAATATGTTGGTCCTCATAAAGTTGTTGATAATTTGATGTATATAAGATTGATGATGATGCCTTGATAGTTCTTACTAATATATGAAATAATCAGATCTGACAGTGAACATCTAGCACAGGTTTAGGGGGAGAATATGCTTCTAATAACACATTGTTGGCATTATCTTAGAAGATCTTAGTACAAATCCACATAAATTTTTTGATTCGTGTGACTCTTTTGATGATGGAAATATACAGGTTGTTGATCCTGATGTTGCTGGTGATGCAGATCATATATGGTGTATGATAGTTGCTGATGACTATCATGGTCTTGTTTAGATTGGTTTTACTTATTATAAATGTCATGCATATCATTTAATGTAAAGTTCATGAAAAGACCTAATTTGTGACCCCACTATGCATGGGATGGATGTTGTAATATTTCTTGTTTTTGTCATGTATAAACAATTGGTATATCCCCACTTGGTTAGGTGATGGATGTATGTATGAGTCATTGGTGATAGGAAGGTCATTGGTGATGTATGAATAGAGTCATGTTATTATTTTAAAAAATATTTTTGTAGACTTTGCTTGTGCTCAGGGGGAGCATGGACTCAATCATGGGAGCTCAATCAATACACTTCAACATATCAGAGAATTCAGTGTGTACTCAGGGGGAAGCATGACCAACATAATGTATGTCAAAGGGGGAGCATGATCCTTTGCCCTTGATGTCAAAGGGGGAGAGTGACTTGGTGTTGTTGTTGCCATCAAGTCCAAAGGGGGAGATTGTTGGCAAATGATTCTAGTATTGTCCTTGATGGAAACTCTCTCAGATGAAAGATCATAGTACAACAGGTTAACAACAAAGAATTACATATCAGTCTACACATAATGAAGAAAAATAGGTATACACAAGTTCACCTTGACCAAGCTACGTATACACGCAGGTTCACTGACCACAAGTAGTGTATACGTGCACATGCACTTTCACAAAAAGGAAAGCATGCATACCTTGGAAAACTAAGTTTTTGGTCTGAAGTATTTGGTCCACGGTATTTTGATTCATGGTATTGGTCCAAGGTATCTCGTCTGAGGTATTGACCCTAGGTATTTGGTCCAAGGTATTGATCCTAAGTGGTTTTGGTCCATGGTATTGAGAAAGGCCTAAAACTATAAAAGGAGGAGAAGATCATTAGGACAAGTGTGCAAGTATCGAATATCTGATGAAGTGTGTGATCCAGTATGCAAGTTATTGGTTTATGGTGTTGTGCTTGATCTGAACTGAGGATGAACCTTAGCGGTTGATGAAGGATAAGATCTAATGATGGATCTGGATCTTAAGGCTTGAAATGAATTATCATTATGTGGTTTGATCATGTATAGTCTAGATTGGAAAATTGACGCATGTGTTTTCTTGTAAATATCTTTATCTGGGTATAACTGAAGTCTAGAATAGCTATAGAATAATGAATTAATATTTGTAGATGTATACGCTGGTTGGATTTGAAAAAGCGCATATACACGTAGGTTCGACACGTGGAATTAGCGTATACCTTATAAAGTATGTTTCAGTTGTTTCTGTTTGCTATTGCAAAATTCTAGGTTTTGGTTTGAGTTCTAGTTACAATATTCTGAATGATCAGATTGATTGTGATGGGTTGTCAAAATGATTGATTGATTCGGTTGTGGTTGATTTAGAAAGTGATGATTCAGTCTCAATGATTCGTTGATGCAGATGTATTTGATGATTGAATTATAGTTATGATGTTGTTGATGGATCCAGTTTGAAAATTTATGAAACGTGGTCCCTAGAGGAAGAGAGAAGGTTGTAGCCTTTTGTAGGTCGGCACCTACATACTAGTAAACATATCGGCTAGTACAAGAGTTAGGGGGTTGTAGCTCCCTTCCAGTAGAAGCTAGAGAATGAGAGAAGGTTGTAACTTTCTGCAGGTAGAATCCTACGTACTGGTATAAGTCTGCACTAGTACAATATTGTAAACAAATTTTCTTATTATTATTAAAAGACAACAGTAGTAGATGCTTTTCACCCACATTGGGTTTCCACCTTATATCTTGGTGTTCATGCGTGTTTCTTATGTGTGATGCTTTATTATGCTTTTACTGCACTGTCTAATAAATCTATGATATATTGGTTAAAGTTCAATTCATGATAAATTGAGTAAATCAAAAGTTCTTTGCATATATTTTGGTTGCTTTAAGTATAATCACGTATACATCCTATTTCACTTAGCTGAAGTAATGTATACAAATCTCTTTGGGAAATTAAACTATTGATCTAATAACACTAATTCACCCCCCCTCTCACTATTATTTCCAACAAGCTTGTGCACAGTGATGTGTTTGGATCTGTGAAGGTTCCATCACTGGGAAAGCATGTGTACTATGTATCATTTATAGATGACTTATCAAGGAATACATTGATATACTTCCTTAAGAAGAAATCTGAAGTCTTTGACAAGTTTAAAGAATTTAAGGCTCTCGTGGAAAACTAGACAAAGAATAAGATAAAGGTGCTGACGATGGAGAGTTTTGCAGTAACAAATTTGAAGAATTTGTAAGAGGTGTGGTATTGCACAGCATAAGAGTACTCCATATACACCTCAAAAAAATGTAGTTGCAGAAAGAATGAACAAGATGTTGATGAATAGGGCAAGAACCATGCTGAGTGGTGCTGGGTTAGGATAGGAATTCTGGGCAGAGGTGGTGGAGACAGCATGTTACCTGGTCAATAGATCACCTTTGTTAGTGTTGGAGGATAAGACTCCACAAGAAGTATGGACTGGTAAGAAACCCTCTCTGTCACATCTGGGGGTATTTGGATGTGATGCATATGTACATGTTCCAAAGGAGAAACGAACCAATTTGGATAGTAAATCTGAAAAGTGCATCTCTATTGGGTATAAGGATGGTTTAAAGGGTTATAAGCTTTGGAACCCAGTAACAGGGAAGGTTGTGTACAACTGAGATGTGGTGTTCAAAGAAGTGAAATATGTTATTAAACATGAATTCCAACCAAAGGAACTTGAGAAGATATAGTTTGAGCTAAAGGAGGAAGAATCAGACTCTACAGCAGAGGAGGAATTAGAAGATGAAGAGCCACAAACTCCGGGTGTGAGAAGATCAGTTCGAGAAAGAAGGAAACCAAAAAGGTATAGTCCATCTTCTTTCTGTTCAAATTTTGCTCTATCTATTACTGATGATGATCCCAGAACTATGAAGGAAGTAATAGAATTAGAGGATGGAAAAGTATGGAAAGAGGCCATGGTTGATGAAATGGCATCTTTCCACAAAAATATCACGAAAATCAATTCCCGGCACCTGGGAATAACCTTTTTTTACCAACCGAGCTTTGTATTTCTCCACCTTTCCTTCTGCATTTGTCTTCTTCTT